>Ga0256409_1000032_pt1 | contig 264597 bp, 243 predicted proteins | sample PhySR1_FD_185981 | JGI IMG/M metagenome (GOLD analysis project Ga0256409, IMG submission 185981) | Leaf surface microbial communities from sunflower plants in UC Gill Tract Community Farm, Albany, California, United States - DLSL S.R1 | ecosystem: Host-associated > Plants > Phyllosphere >... | reverse complement strand
CTGTACGCGAGCGTCGGCACGGTGCAGAACAGCGCTACCGCCAACTTCTCGGTGGAAGCAACCAACAACAACCCGGCGCCGGGTAAGAACCAACTGGGTGCCTACACCGGTATCGTTCACTCGTTCTAAAAAACCGCTCATGATCCTGTTGCGCGCCCCGAACTCGACTGTGCGACGTTGCCGCTTCTCGACGACGTCTTCATGGACGGCGGCGCCTTCCAAGTCAACCACGGGCCGCTCGCTGCGGATCATGAAACGGTTTTAACCCAGGGCCCGTCCCACGTCACACCAAGCAATGCCACGCATGAACATCCTCACCATCGATACCGGTACCACCAACACACGCGTCACGGTCTGGCGCGATGACGTTGCGCTCTGCCAGGCTGCGCGCCAGGTTGGCGTGCGCGACACCGCCATCACCGGCAACCGGACGACGCTGCAGCGCGGCGTGCAGGACACCATTGAAGCTGCGCTGCAGAAGGCCGGTTTCGGCATGAGCCAGGTCGACTTGGTGCTGGCGTCCGGCATGATCACCTCCAACGTTGGCCTGCATGAAGTACCGCACCTGGTGGCGCCAGCCGGCCTGCGCGACCTGGCCGCGGGGATGGTGCAGGCGAGCATTCCCGAGGTGTGCCCCCAGCCAATCTGGTTTGTGCCGGGCGTGCGCAATCCGGTGGACAACCTCGGCCTGCACAACATCGAGTCGATGGACATGATGCGCGGCGAAGAAGTCGAGACCATGGGTTTGGTCGCTCGCCTTGGCATCACAGAGCCGGCGGTGATCGTGCTGCCGGGTTCGCACTCGAAGTTTGTGCATCTGGACGCGGATCAGCGCATCACCGGCTGTGTGACGACGCTGGCTGGCGAGCTGCTGCACGTGATCACGCACAACACCATCCTGGCCGACGCGCTCGACTCCGACTTTGCCACCGAGGTCGATTCGGAAATGTTGCTGTCCGGCGCGCGCAGCGCCAGCAGCATCGGACTGGGGCGCGCCTGTTTCATGGTGCGCACGCTGGGTCAGTTCACGATCTACGAGCGCAATGCGCGGGCCAACTTCCTGCTGGGCGCGGTGCTGGGCGCGGATCTGCTCACGCTCAAGAACAGCAGCGCGATCCGCATGAACCCCGGCACGCAGTTCGTCATCACCGGCAAGCCGCTGCTGCGCGAGGCGCTGGCCGTGCTGGTGTCGGACGACGATTTCTTCTCAGGCAAGGTCACCGTTACGAGCAGTGAACAGCAGGAGCACCTGGCCGGCAGCGGCGCGATCGCCATCGCACGCGAACGCGGCCTGGTCAAAACCTTGAAGGTGGCGTAAGCCCGGCGCCCACGCCATCCCATCTTTCATCCAACGCAGAACAGATGCCGCAAAGACGGCATCGCAAGGAGACAACATGCAACAACAACGACGCGGGACATTCAAGGCCATTGCTGCCGCCACGCTGTTCGCCATGGCCGGCGGCCTCTCGGTGTTTGCCCATGCAGCCGATGACGTGAAGATCGGCTTCCTGGTCAAGCAGCCCGAAGAGCCGTGGTTCCAGGACGAATGGAAGTTCGCAGACCAGGCCGCCAAGGAAAAGGGCTTCAAGCTGGTGAAGATCGGCGTGCCCAGCGGCGGCGAAGTGCTGACGGCCATCGACAACCTGGGCGCGCAGCATGCGCAGGGTTTCGTGATCTGCGTGCCCGACGTGAAGCTCGGACCGGCAGTCGTGGCCAAGGCCAAGCAGAACAACCTCAAGCTGATGACGGTGGATGACCGCCTGGTCGACGGTGCTGGCAAGCCGATCGAATCCGTGCCGCACATGGGCATCTCGGCCACGAAGATCGGCGAACAGGTGGGCGATGCGATTGCGCAGGAGATGAAAAAGCGCGGCTGGAATCTGTCGGAAGTCGGTGCCATCCGTATTGCGTATGACCAACTGCCGACCGCCAAGGAGCGCACCGACGGCGCAGTCGCAGCGCTCACCAAAGCGGGCTTCCCGGCCGCGAACGTGCTGACCAGCCCGCAGGCCAAGACGGATACCGAAGCCGCGTTCAACGCCGCCAACATCACCCTGACCAAGAACCCGAAGTTCAAGCACTGGATTGCCTTCGGCCTGAATGACGAAGCCGTGCTGGGCGCAGTCCGTGCAGCGGAAGGCCACGGCGTGAAGCCAGCAGACATCATCGGTGTGGGCATCGGCGGCAGCCAGTCGGCGCTCAACGAGTTCTCCAAGCCCGAGAAGACCGGTTTCTTCGGCACCGTGCTGATCAGCCCGAAGCGCCACGGCTACGAAACCTCGATCAACATGTACGAGTGGATCAAGAACAACAAGGCACCGGACCCGCTTACCCTGACCAGCGGCCGCCTGATGACACGCGACAACGAGAAGCAAGTCCGCCAGGAAATGGGTTTGTGATCTTGCGGACAACGTTGTTGAAGGAGACTTGCCATGTCGGCGTTTCTTGAGTTTCGTGGCATCAGCAAGGTGTTTCCGGGTGTGCGGGCGCTGTCCGATGTGTCGTTTGGCATCGAATGCGGCCGCGTGCACGGCTTGCTGGGCGAGAACGGCGCGGGCAAGTCGACGCTGTTGAAGATCCTGGGCGGCGACTATCAGCCCGACGGAGGGCTGATCGTCGTCGAGGGCCAGCCGACGGCGTTCCCGACCACGCGGGCGGCGCTGGATGCAGGCATTGCCGTCATCCACCAGGAACTGCAGACGGTGCCCGAACTGACGGTGATGGACAACCTGCTGCTCGGCCACCTGCCGGCCAGCGGCGGGTTCATCCGCCAGCGCGAGGCGATGGCCTGGACGCGCGAACAGCTCGGGCGCATCGGTGTCGATCTGGACCCGCGCGCCAAGCTGAAACACCTGTCGATCGGGCAGCGCCAGATGGTCGAGATCTGCAAGGCGATCCTGCGCGATGCGCGCGTGATTGCGCTGGACGAGCCGACAAGTTCGCTGTCGATCCGCGAGACCGACATCCTGTTCCGCCTCGTGAAAGACCTGCGCGCCCAAGGCCGTGCGCTGATCTACATCTCGCACCGGCTGGATGAGATTTTCGAGCTGTGCGACGGCTGCACGATCTTCCGCGACGGCCGCAAGGTGGCGGATTTCCCGTCGATGGCCAACGTCACGCGCGACGAGCTGGTCGCGCAGATGGTCGGCCGCCAGATCGACGATATCTTCGATTACCGCGCGCGCCCGCTGGGCGACGTGCGCTTGCAGGTGGATGGCCTGGTGGGCCCGAAGTTGGCCGAGCCGGCAAGCCTGTCCGTGCGCCGCGGCGAGATCGTCGGCCTGTTCGGGCTGGTGGGTGCGGGGCGGTCGGAACTGGCGCGATTGATCTACGGGGCCGATCGCAAGACGGCTGGGAGCATCACGCTGGACGGCGCGCCGATCCGCATCCGCGATGTGGCCGATGCCATCCGCCAAGGCATCGTCCTGTGCCCGGAGGACCGCAAGGAAGAGGGCATCATCGGCTGCCGCTCGGTGTCGGAAAACATCAACATCAGCTGCCGGCGCAACCAGCGTCGCTTCGGCCTGTTCGTCAATGACAAGCAGGAAGCGAAGACGGCTGACCACTACATCACGCGCCTGCGCATCAAGACGCCCAACCGCGAGCAGCCGATTCGCCTGCTGTCGGGCGGCAACCAGCAGAAGGCCATTCTGGCGCGCTGGCTGGCCGAAGACGACATGCGTGTGCTGATCATCGATGAGCCCACGCGCGGCATCGACGTCGGTGCCAAGAACGAGATCTACCAGGTGCTGTACGAGCTGGCCGAACGTGGCGTGGCCGTGCTGATGATTTCCAGCGAGTTGCCGGAAATCCTCGGTGTGGCCGACCGCGTGCTCGTGATGAGCGAAGGCCGCATCGCCGGCGAACTGCCGCGCGAGCAGGCCAATGAGCAGGCCGTGCTCAAGCTCGCCCTACGTCCCGAGTCAGGCCCTGAATCTGCGCCGCTGCCGTCTGCACCCATGCCGCCGCTGGCTGCCTGAGAACCCCGGAGTCCAAGATGTCCCAGTCTCAACCCCTGCAACATTCCGATGCGCTCGCCGCATCGGCACGCTCTGCCATGAACAAGACGCGCCTACTTCGCCTGCTGGACGATTTCAGCCTGCCGCTGATCTTCGCCATTCTGTTTGCCGCGCTGTCGTTCTCGGTCGAGTACTTCTTCTCGTGGCAGAACATGGTGGGCTTGGCGCTCTCCGTCTCGCAGATCGGCATGGTCGCCTGCACGATGATGTTCTGTCTGGCGTCGCGTGATTTCGACCTGTCGATCGGCTCCACGGTGGCGTTTGCCGGCGTGCTGTGCGCGATGATCATCAACGCCACCGGCAGCATCGCACTCGGCATCGGCGGCAGCCTGGTGGCGGGCGCGATCATCGGTGGCGTCAACGGTTTCGTGATCGCCAAGCTGAAGATCAACGCGCTGATCACCACGCTGGCCACGATGGAAATCGTACGCGGCCTCGCCTTCATTGCCTCGCACGGGCAGGCGGTGGGCGTGTCCGACATGGACTTCTTCGACCTGGGCAACACCATCGTCTTTGGCGTGCCGACGCCGGTGTGGGTGGCGGGGCTGTGCTTCGTGGTGTTTGGCGTGCTGCTCAACAAGACGATCTACGGCCGCAATACGCTGGCGATTGGCGGCAATCCGGAAGCGGCACGGCTGGCGGGCGTGAACGTCAACATGACGCGCATCGTCATCTTCCTCATCCAGGGCGTGGTTGCTGCGCTGGCGGGCGTGATTCTGGCGGCGCGCATCACCAGCGGCCAGCCGAATGCTGCGCAAGGCTTTGAGCTGAACGTGATCTCGGCGTGTGTGCTGGGCGGCGTGTCGCTGCTTGGCGGCCGCGCCACCATCAGCGGGGTGCTGGTCGGCGTGCTCATCATGGGCACCGTGCAGAACGCGATGAACCTGCTGAATATCGACGCGTTCTACCAGTACCTCGTGCGCGGCGCGATTCTGCTGGCAGCGGTGCTGGTCGACCAGTTGAAGAACCGCGGCGGCCGTGAGTGAGGCTGCGCAGATGACAACCGCAACCACGCTCTCCGATCTGCGGTGCACGCTGGGCGAAGGCATTGTCTGGGACGACGCCCAGCGCCTGCTCTGGTGGACGGACATCCAGGAATCGCTGCTGTGGCAGCACGATCCGGCGACGGGGCAGGAGCGCCAATGGCCGCTGCCGCAACGCGTGGGCTCTTTCGTGCTGACGGACGAACCCGGCGTGCTCATCCTGGGCCTTGCCAAGAACATCGCCCGTTTCGACACGCGCACCGGCACGCTTACGCTGCTGGCCGAGGTTGAGCCCGACAACCCGACCACGCGCGTCAACGACGGCCGCGCCGATCGCTCCGGCAATTACGTCTTCGGCACCATGCACGAAGGCGGCCCCGAACCCACCGGCAGTTTTTATCGCTTCACGCCGATGGGTGCGCTGCAGCGTCTGGCGCTACCGCACATTGCCATCGCCAACAGCATTGCCTTCAGCCCCGACGGCGAGACCATGTATTGGTGCGATACGCACAGCCGCCGTATCCACGCGTGCGATTACGACGGGCAGACCGGCGAAGTCGCCAATATTCGCGTCTTCGCCGATCTGCGCGACCAGGATGCCGAGGGTGCCCACAAAGGCTCGCCCGATGGCTCCACCGTCGACGCAGACGGCTGCCTCTGGAACGCAGAGTGGGGCGGCAACCGCCTGACGCGCTACGCACCGGATGGGCGCGTGCTGGCGCGCATGTCCGTACCGGCATCGCAGCCCACGTGCCCCGCATTTGGTGGCGAGGCGCTCGACACGCTGTATCTGACGACGGCGCGCGACGGCTTGTCGTCGCACCGCCTGGCAGAAGACGTGAACGCCGGCGCGACGCTGCAGCTTGCCGTGCCCGACGTACGCGGATTGCCGGAGAGCCGTTTCGGCCATGCCTACGTTGCGGCTTGACAACGGCGTGCTACGCGCCGAGGTGCTGCCCGAGGCGGGAGCCGGATTGCTGCGTTTCGATCTGCTGCGAGACGGTGATGTTGCACCCCTCTTCCGGCCGGGCGATGCAGACGCTGCACTGCGCGATCCGAGAACGCTGGCCTGCTATCCGCTGGTGCCGTGGTCCAACCGCATCGGCGGCGGGTGCTTCGCGTTCCAGGGGCAGACCATCGAAGTGCCGCGCACGCGTGACGACGAACCGTATCCGCTGCATGGCCACGGCTGGCTGATGCCGTGGCATGCAGTGTCGCAAACAGATACGTCCGTTGAACTCGCCGTGATGGTCGACCACGGCCGCCCATTCCGCTATCTGGCGGTGCAGCGCTACACGCTGGCAGGCAACACGCTAGACATCGCACTCACGGTGCGCAACGAAGGTGCGACGCTGCCATTCGGGCTTGGCGTGCATCCGTTCTTTCCGCGCACGGCCGACGTTCGGTTGCGCGCTGGTGCAACGGCCATGTGGCAATCCGCGCCGGACTATCTGCCGACGGTCTTGCAGGCGCCATCTTCGGACGCAGATTTTCGAAAGCTCCGGAAGCTGGAGGCCAGCGCCGCCATCAATCACAGCTTCGAAGGCTGGGATGGCCGCGCCGAGATCGTCTGGCCCAGCCGCCGCATGTCCGTGCAGATTGCCGCCGACACGTCACGCTATGTGCTGTACACGCCGGTTGCGTACGACTTCTTCTGCTTCGAGCCGATCGACCACGCGATCAACGCGCACAACCTGCCGGGCTTGCCGCAAGACCACGGCCTGACCATTCTCGGCACCGGCCAGAGCCTGCAACGCAGCTATCAATTCACCGTGAATCAACCCGCCGCATGACTGCTTCTCCGATGTCTTTTCCGCCGCGTCTCGCAGGCAAGGTCGCCCTGGTGACGGGCGCCACGCAAGGCATTGGCGGCGCGATTGCCAAGCTGTTCGCGCAGCACGGCGCACGTGTGATCGTCAACGCGCTGGTGCGTGACGAGCGCGCCGAGGCCTTCGCCGCCGAAATTGGCAACAGCGTCGGCAGCGACGACAACATCCTCCTCGTACAAGCCGACGTGCGCGACCGTGCGCAGATCGACGCGATGGTCGCCGCAGGCGTCGAGCGCTTTGGCGGGATTGACGTGCTGGTCAACAACGCCGGCATCAACGTGTTTGCCGATCCCCTCAAGTTGAGCGAGGACGATTGGGCGCGTTGTCTTTCCGTCGATCTGGAAGGCGCGTGGCACTGCGCGCGCGCCGTGCTGCCGCACATGCTGGTGCGCGGCGCGGGCAGCATCGTCAACATTGCCTCGGTGCATGGGCACAAGATCATTCCGGGCGCGTTTCCGTATCCGGTGGCCAAGCATGGGCTGATCGGGCTCACGCGGGCGCTGGGCATTGAATATGCGGCGCGGGGTATCCGCGTGAATTCGATCTCGCCGGGGCTGATCCTTACGCCGATTGCCGAGGCCGGCTTTGCCGCCGCCCCCGATCCGCAAGCCGAACGCCGCCGCCAGGCTGAGCTGCTGCCGTGCAAGCGCATCGGCGAGCCCGAAGAGGTGGCCTACACCGCGCTGTTCCTCGCTTCCGACGAGGCGCGTTTCATCAACGCGACCGACATCCTGATCGATGGCGGGCGCTCGCAGCTCTATCACGAATGACCTGGACAACCCACCTTCCGCTGATCGCCATCCTGCGCGGCATCCGGCCCGACGAGGTGCTGGCGCACACGCAGGCGCTCGTCGATGCCGGTTTCGATGCCATCGAAATTCCGCTGAACTCGCCCGACTGGGCGCAGAGCGTGCAACTGGCCGCTCGCGCCTTCGGTGACCGCGCCCTGATCGGTGCAGGCACCGTGCTGCGCCCCGAAGACGTTGACCTGATGGTCGCGGCGGGCGGCAAGTTGGTCGTCACGCCCAACACGCATGCGCCGGTGATCCGCGCCGCCGCCCACGCCGGCCTCGTCACCTGCATTGGCTGCATGACCGCCACCGAAGCCTTTGCCGCGCTCGATGCGGGCGCGCAGGCACTGAAGATTTTCCCGGCCGGCGCGCTCGGCCCCGGCTATGTGCGCGCGCTCAAGGCCGTGCTGCCGCCCGAGGTGCCGGTATTTGCCGTTGGCAGCATCACGCCGGAGAACCTCGCCGATTACCTTGCCGCCGGCTGCATCGGCGCTGGCCTCGGCAGCGACCTGTATCGCCCAGGCCAGCCCGTCGAGTGCACCGCCGAACGCGCACGCGCCTTCGTCACCGCTTACCGCACCGCCCAATCTGTCCGCACCTGAACGCATCATCGATCCATGAAAATCACCCGTCTGACCACCTACCGCCTGCCGCCGCGCTGGATGTTCCTGAAAGTCGAGACCGATGAGGGCGTCACCGGCTGGGGCGAGCCCGTCATCGAAGGCCGTGCGCGCACGGTGGAAGCGGCGGTGCATGAGCTGTCCGACTACCTCATCGGCCAAGACCCGAGCCGCATCAACGACCTCTGGCAGACCATGTACCGCGCCGGCTTCTACCGCGGCGGCCCGATTCTGATGAGCGCCATTGCCGGCATTGACCAGGCGCTGTGGGACATCAAGGGAAAGGTGCTGGGCGTGCCGGTGTACGAACTGCTCGGCGGCCTCGTGCGCGACAAGATGCGCACGTACAGCTGGGTCGGCGGCGACCGTCCGGCCGACGTGATTGCCGGCATGAAGGCGCTGCAGGCCGGCGGCTTTGATCACTTCAAGCTCAACGGCTGCGAAGAGATGGGCATCATCGACACGTCCCGCGCCGTGGATGCCGCGGTGGCGAAGGTTGCAGAAATTCGCTCGGCCTTTGGCAATACCGTCGAATTCGGGCTCGATTTCCATGGCCGCGTTTCTGCGCCGATGGCCAAGGTGCTGATCAAGGAGCTGGAGCCGTATCGCCCGCTCTTTATCGAAGAACCGGTGCTGGCCGAGCAGGCCGAAACCTACGCCCGCCTGGCCGCCCACACGCATCTGCCCATCGCCGCCGGCGAGCGCATGTTCTCGCGTTTCGACTTCAAGCGCGTGCTGGAAGCGGGTGGGGTATCGATTTTGCAGCCGGACCTGTCTCACGCCGGCGGCATTACCGAATGCGTGAAGATCGCCGCAATGGCCGAAGCTTACGATGTGGCGTTGGCGCCGCATTGCCCGCTGGGCCCCATCGCTCTGGCGGCCTGCCTGCACGTCGATTTCGTGAGCTGGAACGCCACGTTGCAGGAACAGAGCATGGGCATCCATTACAACAAGGGCGCCGAACTGCTTGATTACGTGCGGAACAAGGCCGATTTCGCCCTGGAAGGCGGCTATATCCGCCCGCCGCGCCTGCCCGGCCTGGGCGTCGACATTGATGAGGCGCTGGTCATCGAACGCAGCAAGGAAGCCCCCGACTGGCGCAACCCAGTGTGGCGCCATGCCGACGGTTCCGTCGCGGAGTGGTAAGCCGGGCGGGGGAGGGGGAAGTCGTAGCACGTTTTACTGACCGCGATCACCCCAGCCGGGTCATCCCCGTCTGGTAAAATCGCGATTTTCCCGCCTATCTCCTGCCGCAGGTTCGCATGACCGCCCCCGCCCTCCACTCGAATACCACCCAGCCTACCCAGTTGATGGCCAGCGCCATTCGCGTGCTTGCCATGGACGCCGTCCAGCAAGCCAATTCGGGCCACCCCGGCGCGCCGATGGGCATGGCGGATATCGCCGTGGCACTGTGGAGCCGCCACCTGCGCCACAACCCGCTGAACCCGCGCTGGCCTGATCGCGACCGCTTCGTGCTGTCCAACGGCCACGGCTCGATGCTGATCTACGCGCTGCTGCACCTGACCGGCTATGACCTGCCGATGTCGGAACTGAAGAACTTCCGTCAGCTCCACAGCAAGACCGCTGGCCACCCGGAATACGGCATCACCCCGGGCGTGGAAACCACCACTGGCCCGCTGGGCCAAGGCATCACCAACGCCGTCGGCATGGCCCTGGCCGAGCGCCTTTTGGGCCAGGAATTCAACCGCCCGGGCTTCGACATCGTCAACCACCACACCTATGTCTTCCTGGGCGATGGCTGCTTGATGGAAGGCATCAGCCACGAGGCTTGCTCGCTGGCCGGCACGCTCAAGCTGAACAAGCTCATCGCGCTGTGGGACGACAACGGCATCTCGATCGACGGCGACGTTGTCCACTGGTTCAACGACGACACCCCGAAGCGCTTCGAAGCCTACGGCTGGAACGTGATCCGCGCCGTGGATGGCCATAACGTTGCCGCCGTGGACGCCGCCATTGCCGAAGCCAAGAAGTCGGACAAGCCGACCCTGATCTGCTGCCGCACGCTCATCGGCAAGGGTGCGCCCAACAAGGAAGGCGGTCACGATGTGCACGGCGCGCCGCTGGGCGGCGCTGAAATCGCTGCCGCGCGCGAAGCGCTGGCCTGGCCGCACGCCCCGTTTGAAGTGCCGCAAGCCGTGTACGACGCGTGGGATGCCAAGGGCCAGGGCCAGGCACTGGAAAAGGCCTGGAACGCGCTGTTCGATGCCTATTCCGAGCGCCACCCGGCCGAAGCCGCGCAGTTCGAGCGCCGCATGCGTGGAGAACTGCCGGAAGCCTTCGACAAGGCCGTCGCCGAGTTCATCGAGAAGTGCGAGCAGAAGGCCGAGACCATTGCCACGCGCAAGGCCAGCCAGAACACGCTCGAAGCCTATGGCCCGGTGCTGGGTGAGCTGCTGGGCGGCTCGGCCGACCTGACCGGCTCGAACCTGACCAACTGGAGCGGCAGCAAAGCCGTGCGTGTGGATGCCTGGGGCAACCACATCAACTACGGCGTGCGCGAGTTCGGCATGAGCGCCATCATGAACGGCATCGCGCTGCACGGCGGCTACATTCCGTATGGCGGCACGTTCCTGACGTTCTCCGACTACAGCCGCAACGCGCTGCGCATGGCCGCGCTGATGAAGATCCGCTCGATCTTCGTCTTTACGCACGACTCGATCGGCCTGGGCGAAGACGGTCCGACGCACCAGTCCATCGAGCACGTTGCCAGCCTGCGCCTGATCCCGAACATGGACGTCTGGCGCACCGCCGACACCACCGAAACCGCCGTCGCCTGGGCTGCTGCCATCGAGCGCCAGAACGGCCCGAGCTGCCTGATCTTCAGCCGCCAGAACCTGCCGTTCCAGGCGCGCAACCCGGCCACGCGCGAAGCCATCGCGCGCGGCGGCTACGTGCTCCGCGATGCCGCTAACGGTAAGCCGGACGTGGTGATCATCGCCACCGGCTCGGAAGTTGGCCTGGCGGTGGGTGCAGCAGATCAGCTTGCTGCCGAGGGTATTCATGCGCGCGTGGTATCGGTGCCCGCCACGACCGTGTTCGACAAGCAGGATTCTGCCTACAAGGCGAGCGTGCTGCCGGCCGGTGTGCCGCGCATTGCGGTGGAAGCGGGCGTGACCGATTTCTGGTGGAAGTACCAGGTACAAGCCGTGGTCGGTATCGACACGTTCGGTGAGTCGGCCCCGGCAGGCGTGCTGTTCAAGCACTTCGGCTTCACCGTCGAAAACGTGGTGAACACCGCCAAGAGCGTCATTGCTTAACTGAATTTGCGCACGCGGCACCCACGAGGTGCCGCGCTGGTTTTTATCGCACCGTCGATTTCTTTTCTGCTATCAGGAGACTGACCATGACCATCAAGATCGGCATCAACGGCTTCGGCCGCATCGGACGCATGGTGTTCCGCGCCGCCGCCGCCAACTTCAAGGACATCGAAGTCGTTGCCATCAACGACCTGCTCGAGCCCGACTACCTGGCGTACATGCTCAAGTACGACTCGGTGCACGGCCGCTTCGACGGTGAAGTGTCGGTCGACGGCAACACGCTCGTCGTCAACGGCAAGAAGATCCGCCTGACCGCCGTGAAGGATCCGTCCGAGCTGAAGTGGGGCGAAGTCGGCGCCGACGTGGTGATCGAATCGACCGGCATCTTCCTGACCAAGGAAGGCGCGCAAAAGCACATCGACGCGGGCGCCAAGAAGGTGATCATGTCGGCTCCGTCGAAGGATGACACCCCGATGTTCGTGTACGGCGTGAACCACGAAACGTACAAGGGCGAGGCGATCATCTCCAACGCTTCGTGCACGACCAACTGCCTGGCACCGGTTGCCAAGGTGCTGAACGACAAGTGGGGTATCAGGCGCGGCCTGATGACCACCGTGCACGCTGCCACCGCCACGCAGAAGACTGTTGACGGCCCGTCCAACAAGGACTGGCGCGGCGGCCGCGGCATCCTGGAAAACATCATCCCGTCGTCCACTGGCGCCGCCAAGGCCGTGGGCGTGGTGATCCCGCAACTGAACAAGAAGCTGACCGGCATGTCGTTCCGCGTGCCGACCTCGGACGTGTCGGTCGTCGATTTGACCGTCGAGCTGGAAAGCGCTGCCACGTACGCTGAAATCTGCGCCGAAATGAAGGCACAGAGCGAGGGCGCGCTGAAGGGCGTGCTGGGCTACACCGAAGACAAGGTCGTCGCTACGGATTTCCGCGGCGATGCACGCACCTCGATCTTCGATGCCGAAGCCGGCATCGCACTGGACGGCACGTTCATCAAGGTCGTGAGCTGGTACGACAACGAGTGGGGCTACTCGAACAAGTGCCTGGAAATGGCGCGTGTGGTGGGCAAGTAATCCTGCTTAAAGGCACAGAAAAACGCGCCTTCGGGCGCGTTTTTCATAGGCGGGCGAAGCGCAGCAGCCGTCACAGCCACGCGCCACTCGGCGCACGCTCGATACCAGTTTGTTAAGAACTGAAAAGAAACGTTTGCGGATGGGCAAGTTTCGAATTCGCGCAACAGGAATTCGCTTTGAAAATCGGGTTGCAGTCCGTACACTGAACAAATACTACATTGTGATGTGGCGGGCTTTTACGCCGCATCCGACCCGTTGCCTCGGCAATGGTTGCCTTTCCAGTTTCCCAACGTGTTCGAGCCAAGGCGTCCCATGGTCAACGTCGATACCAAGCTGCTGGTGATTTTTGTTGAGCTGCTCAGCAAGCGCAACGCCACCTACGTGGCTGAAAAGATGCACATGACCGCACCGGCTGTCTCGCATTCGCTGGGCCGTCTACGCGAAATTTTCGACGATCCCCTCTTCATCCGTGTTCCGCACGGTCTGACACCCACGCCCAAGGCGCTCGAACTCGGCCCCAAGGTGCGTGAGATGCTTGACCTGTGGGCTGCCATCAACGAAGGCGATATCGCCACGTTTGACCCGGCCGAAGCCACCGGTACGTTCAACGTCAGCTTTGCCGGCACGTTGGGCGATGCGCTGTTCGATCGCTTCCTGTTGCGCATCAAGCGGCTGGCACCGTCATTGCAGGTACGCCTGACCGAGTCGTCCTCGTGGGAGGCCGATGTGGCCGCCATGCGCGCCAACGAGCTGGATCTGGCGTTCTCGCCGTTTCCCACGCGCCACCCCGAGATCATGGAAGAGGTCGTGACCTCCTTCAACATGTGGGTCTGTGCACGCAAGGACCACCCGATCCTCGGTGATCGCTGCACGCTCGAGCAATACCTCGACTGCGAGCATATCTTTATTGCGCAGGGCAGCCCCGGCAGCCGCGTTGCGCCGTCGCTCATTCCGCTGGACTACGCCCTGCAGCAGCGCGGCCTCAAGCGCAGCTCGACCATGACCGTGCATAGCTGGCGCACGCAGGGCGAAGTGGCTGCCCAGACCGACATGATCTTCACGGTCAACTCGCTGATGAAGGACATGGTCTGCAAGATGTACGACCTCAACGCGTTCCCGCTGCCTGCAGAGCTTGAAACCGTGCTGGGGCTGAACATGCTGTGGCACCGTAGCCGCAACACGCATCCGATGCTGGTGTGGGCGCGTCAGCTCTTCAAGCAGGTCGTGGCCGAATACACCGGGCAGGCGTCGGGCGTGCCGGCCCATCCACCCGTGCAGGCCAATGAGCATGGCAAGGCCGAGAAGGGCGGCCAGGGCGACGCAGAAAAGGAGGGCGAGACGCGGTTGTCTGCCTGACATCCGCCAACTCGCCGCTCCAATGAAAAACGGCCGCAGACGATGCGGCCGTTTTCTTTTGCGATGACGCTTCAGCGCTTTGGCCGATGCGGGCAGGCTTCCTTCGTGCAATTGCCATAGAGCGACAGCGCGTGCTCCTGCAGCGCGAAGCCGCGCGCACGGGCGATGCTCTGCTGGCGCTGCTCGATCTCGGCATCGAAAAATTCTTCCACGCGGCCGCAATCGAGGCACACCAGGTGATCGTGGTGTTTGCCTTCGTTGAGTTCGTAGATCGCCTTGCCGGATTCGAAGTTGTTGCGTGACAGCAGCCCCGCCTGTTCGAACTGCGTCAGCACGCGATAGACCGTGGCCAGGCCAATGTCCATGTGCTCGGCGAGCAGGATGCGGTACACGTCTTCGGCGCTCATGTGGCGCTCTTCGCTGGTCTGAAAGATCTCGAGGATCTTCAACCGCGGCACCGTGGCTTTCAGACCGATGTTCTTGAGGTCTGCAGGACTCGGCATGCGCCAGGCTCCCTAGAGTACAATGTTCGGATTCCAATCATAAGGGTTTTGGCGGCAAAAGTCCTATTGACGGGCGTGCACGATTTGCACCGCCGTCGCCGATTCCTCCCGTACCGGCATGTCCGGAACCGTTTGAAGGCCGATCGCTCATGACCTTTTCCTTTGCGCGCAGTCCTGTCCGTTTTACCCACGTCGCCCGTCGCGGCGGCCTGTTGGTGGGTGCCATGCTCGCTGCGTCGGCGTTGCTGGCCGGATGCGGCACCTATGACAGCACCACGCGCAAGATCGCCAATGCCATCACGCCGTATCGCATCGATATCGTCCAAGGCAATTTCGTCTCGCGCGAACAAGCAGCCCAGCTCAAGGAAGGCATGACGCGCGACCAAGTGCGCTTCGTACTCGGCACGCCGCTGTTGACGGATATGTTCCATGCCAACCGCTGGGACTACATCTTCTCGTTCAAGCGTGGCAACACGGCCGTTGTGCAGGAACGCAAGCTGACCGTGTGGTTTGATGGGGATCGCCTTGCCAAGTGGGTAGGCGCTGATGAGCTGCCGTCCGAATCGGAACTGATCTCCGAGATCGATGGCATCAAGCGCCCGAAGAAGGACGCCGCGCAAGCCGCTGCTGCTGCGGGTGCCGCACCGGCAGCGCGCGCGCCGTCGATTCCGTCGGCTGAAGCAGCTGACCGCGTGCAGTCGACCACCGGCTCCAAAAACAGTGTTGACGTGACGCTGCCGGAGCGCCGCACTGGTGGTGGCGGTACCGACACCAGCGTTCCGCCGCCGGCCACCACGTCGCCCTGAACGCCCAGGGGCGCGTGTAGCCGGAGCACCGGCACACCATCTTCGAGCGAGCGGCGGACGGGTTCCGCCGCTTGTGCGTTTTACAGACCGCTTTCTCTTTTGCAGCTTTTCGCTTCCACCAACATGAAAATTGCGATTGCAGGCGCCTCGGGCCGCATGGGCCAGATGCTGATCGACACCGTACTGCGCACGCCGGGCGTGACGCTGGGCGCCGCGCTGGACCGCGCCGGCAGCGACGCCGTGGGACAGGACGCCGGCGTCAAGCTTGGCAAGACCACTGGCGTGATTGTGACCGACGACGTGCGCGCGGGGCTCTCGCAGGCCGACGTGCTGATCGATTTCACACGTCCTGACGCGACGCTCAATCATCTGAATGTGGCGCGTGAGCTGGGCACTGCCGTGGTGATCGGTACGACCGGTTTCACGGCCGAGCAGAAGGCCAGCTTCAAGACCTACGGCGAGTCGATCGGCGTGGTCTGGGCGCCAAACATGAGCGTGGGCGTGAACGCGACCTTCAAGTTGATCGAAGTCGCCGCGAAGATCCTGGCGCAGGGCTATGACGTCGAGATCATGGAGGCGCACCACAAGCACAAGATCGACGCGCCGTCGGGCACCGCGCTCAAGATGGGCGAGATCGTGGCCGAGGCGCAGGGCACCAAGCTGGCTGATCGTGCGGTGTATGCCCGAGAAGGTGAGACCGGCCCGCGGGAGCTTGGCACCATTGGTTTTGCCACCGTGCGCGGCGGCGACATCGTAGGCGACCACACCGTGCTGTTTGCCGGTGACGGCGAGCGCATCGAGATCACGCATCGCTCCAACACGCGCCAGTCGTATGCCGAAGGCGCCGTGCGCGCTGCGGTGTACGTGGCCGGCAAGAAAGGCTTGTACGACATGAACGACGTGCTCGGCCTGTAAATCAGGTGGGCAGGAAAGGGCGCCGGCAGGCCTGTCCGGCGCCTTTTTTCTCCGCTCGCGATCGCCCGGATGGGATGGGTGGCGACGGTATAATCGGGCCTTTTCCGTTATTCAATCCGGCTGCGCGCGTTGGTTGTGCGGCTGCAATCGCCCGGGGCACCCGGACGACCCATCACCATGCAAGACAAATACTCCCCGTCCGAAGTCGAACAGCAAGCGCAGCAACACTGGCAGGCCCTGGATGCCTACCGGGTGACCGAACACGCGCGCGCTGCTGACGGCTCGGACAAGCCCAAGTTCTACGCGTGCTCGATGCTGCCGTATCCGTCGGGCAAGCTGCACATGGGCCACGTGCGCAACTACACGATCAATGACGTGATGACGCGTCAGCTGCGCATGAAGGGGTACAACGTACTGATGCCGATGGGCTGGGACGCCTTCGGCATGCCAGCGGAAAACGCGGCGCTCAACAACGGCGTGGCACCGGCTGCATGGACCTACGACAACATCGCTTACATGAAGAAGCAGATGCAGTCGATGGGTCTGGCGATCGACTGGTCGCGCGAAGTGGCGACCTGCAGCCCGGACTATTACCGCTGGAACCAGTGGCTGTTCCTGAAGATGCTCGAAAAGGGCATCGCCTACCGCAAGACCGGTACCGTGAACTGGGACCCGGTTGATCAGACCGTGCTCGCCAACGAGCAGGTGATCGACGGGCGCGGCTGGCGCTCGGGCGCGATCGTGGAAAAGCGCGAGATCCCGATGTACTACCTGGGCATCACCAAGTACGCTCAGGAACTGCTCTCCGACCTCGATCCGCTGGGCTGGCCCGAGCGCGTCAAGCTGATGCAGCAGAACTGGATCGGCAAGAGCGAGGGTGTGCGTTTTGCATTCCCGCACAACATTTCCGGTGACGACGGCAAGCTGATCAACGACGGCAAGCTGTATGTCTTCACCACGCGTGCCGACACCATCATGGGCGTGACTTTCTGCGCCGTGGCCGCCGAGCACCCGATCGCTACGCACGCCGCGCAGACCAACCCGGCACTCGCCGCGTTCATCGAAGAGTGCAAGCACGGCAGCGTCATGGAAGCCGACATGGCAACCATGGAAAAGAAGGGCATGCCGACGGGCCTGACCGTCACACACCCGCTCACGGGCGAATCCGTGCCGGTGTGGGTCGGCAACTACGTGCTGATGACCTACGGCGATGGCGCCGTGATGGGCGTGCCCGCGCACGACGAGCGCGATTTTGCCTTCGCCAACAAGTACGGCCTGTCCATCAAGCAGGTCATCGACGTAAAGGGTCAGCCGTACGACACGACCACCTGGGCCGAGTGGTACGGCGACAAGGAACACGGCGTGCTGTTCCACAGCGGCAAGTACGATGGCCTGAACTATCAGCAGGCCGTCGACGCCGTATCCGCTGACCTGGCCGCCAAGGGCCTTGGCGAGAAGAAGACGACCTGGCGCCTGCGCGACTGGGGCATCTCGCGCCAGCGCTACTGGGGCACGCCGATCCCGCTGATCCATTGCGAGAGCTGCGGCGTCGTGCCGGTGCCCGAGCAGGATCTGCCGGTGCGCCTGCCCGAAGACCTCGTTCCGGATGGCACGGGCAACCCGCTCGCCAAGGACCCCCGCTTCCTGGAGTGCACGTGCCCGTCGTGCGGCAAGCCCGCGCGCCGCGAGACCGACACGATGGATACGTTCATCGATTCGTGCTGGTACTACATGCGCTATACGTGCCCGGACGGCGACACCATGGTCGACGCCCGCAACGACTACTGGATGCCGATGGACCAGTACATCGGCGGCATCGAGCACGCGATCCTGCACCTGCTGTACGCGCGCTTCTGGACCAAGGTCATGCGTGACCTGGGCCTGGTCAAGTTCGACGAGCCGTTCACCAACCTGCTCACGCAGGGCATGGTGCTCAACGAGACGTACTACCGCGAAGATGCATCGGGCAAGAAACAGTGGATCAATCCGGCCGATGTTGACGTGCAGACCGACGAACGCGGCCGCCCGGTGGGTGCCACGCTCAAAGCGGATGGCCAGCCGGTGGTGATTGGCGGCGTGGAAAAGATGTCGAAGTCGAAGAACAACGGCATCGACCCGCAAGCGCTGATCGACCAATACGGTGCCGACACGGCGCGCCTGTTCACGATGTTCGCCGCGCCGCCCGAGCAACAGCTCGAGTGGAACGACGCCGGTGTGGAAGGTGCCTCGCGCTTCCTGCGCCGTCTGTGGAATTTTGGCGTGGCGCATGGTGACGCCATTCGCGCCGGTCACGGCAATGGCGTCGTGGCGGGTGCAACGGATGCCGATCGTGCGCTGCGCCGCGAGCTGTACACCGTGCTCAAGCAGGCCAACTACGACTACGAGCGCCTCCAGTACAACACCGTTGTCTCGGCGACGATGAAGATGCTCAACGCGCTGGAAGGCGCCAAGGACGCGGGTGCCGATACGCGCCGCGAAGGCTTGGGGCTGCTGCTGCGCGTGCTGTATCCGGTGGTGCCGCACATCGCGCACGTGCTGTGGACGGAATTGGGCTACGCCGGCGCGTATGGTGACTTGCTCGACGCCCCGTGGCCGCAGGTCGACGAAGGCGCCCTGGTGCAGAGCGAGATCGAACTTGTGCTGCAGGTCAACGGCAAGGTGCGCGGCAGCATCGTCGTGCCGGCCGATGCCGACCGCGCCGCCATCGAAGCGATTGCCGCCAAGGATGAAGCGGTCCAGAAATTTGCTGAAGGCAAGCCGCCCAAGAAGATCATCGTGGTGCCGGGCCGTCTGGTGAACGTGGTGGCCTGATCGGCCATCCCACTCAAGGAACGCATGGTTATGTCGTTGTCCCGAGGTTTGTCCCGCCGCCGCTTTGGTCGCTCTGTCCTTGCCCTGGCGATCGCGCTTCCGGCGCTGTCCGCCTGCGGTTTTCACATGCGGGGCAATACCGACTTTGCGTTCAAGCGGCTGTACATCAATCTGCCGCAGAACTCGCAGATGCGCGCGCAGTTGCGCCGGCTAATCGACAACGGCTCTGACACCGTCATCGTGTCGGACAAGAAAGACGCCGATGCGCTGCTCGACGTGCTGGCCGAAGATCGCGTGAAGACCATCTCGTCGCTCACGCCGCAAGGTGTGGTGCGCGAATACCGCATTACGTATCGCTTCCGCTTCCAGCTGCGCGATGCGCACGACAACCTGCTGATCCCGCCGTCGGAAATCACGCAGTTCCGCGATCTCTCGTACAACGAGACGCAGGTGCTCGCCAAGGACTACGAAGAAGCGGCGCTCTACCGCGACATGCAGGGCGATACGATCAATCAGCTCGTGCGGCGTCTGGGTGCCGTGAAGCTGCCGTCGTAAGCGGCGGATCAGGGCAAGGTTTGGCATGCAATTGCGGCTCGATGCGCTCGAAGGTCATCTGAAGCAGGCCACCACCAAGGGGCTCGCGCCGCTGTATGTGGTGCACGGCGACGAGCACCTGCTCGCACTGGAAGCTGTTGATGCGCTGCGCCAGGCCGCCCGTGCGCAGGGCTTTAGCGAGCGCGAGGTGATGAGCGTCGAGCGCGGTTTCTCGTGGTCGCGCGTGACCGAGGCGCAGCAATCGATGTCGCTGTTCGGGGATCGCAAGATCGTCGAGTTGCGCATTCCGTCCGGCAAGCCCGGCAAGGATGGCGGTGAGGCATTGCGCGCATTGGCTGCGGGCACGCCGTCCGGCCCCGCCACCGATACCCTCACGCTGATTACGCTGCCGAGGCTGGATTTTGCGACCGCCAAGTCGGCGTGGTTCGCGGCGCTGGAAGGCGCGGGCGTGTCGATCAAGATCGATTCGGTGGACCGCACCAAGCTGCCTGGCTGGATTGGCGAGCGCCTGGCACGCCAGCAGCAGCGTGCGGAGCCTGGTGAGGCTGGCCGACGCGCCCTGCAGTTCATTGCCGACCGTGTGGAGGGCAACTTGCTGGCTGCGCATCAGGAAATCCAGAAGCTCGGTCTGCTGCATCCGGCGGGCGTACTGACGTTCGACGATGTGCACGATGCGGTGCTCAACGTGGCGCGCTACGACGTGTTCAAGCTGTCCGAAGCCATGCTGGCGGGAGATGTGCCGCGTCTGGTCCGCATGCTCGAAGGCCTGCGCGGCGAGGGCGAAGCCACGGTCCTGGTCCTCTGGACGTTGACCGAAGAAATTCGCGTATTATCAAAAATCGCCTCGGGTGCGGCCCAAGGCAAGCCGGTGGCCTCGATGCTGCGGGAACTTCGGGTGTGGGGCCCGCGCGAGCGGCTGGTGCCGCAGGCGGCGCAGCGGTTGTCGCTGCACGAGCTGGAGGGAGCACTCTCCATGGCTGCCAAGCTGGATCGGCAGGTCAAGGGATTGCGCGAACCATCGCTACCGGCTGAACCATGGGATGGCCTGCTGCAACTGGCGATGCGCATCGCGCGGCCCGGCAGCCTCCCGGTGCCGGCCTGATCCGCGCCATTGGCGCAAGCCTCCGAATTGTCCTCACTCTGAATTGCCGGCAGCTCGCCGGTCGCGATCATCATGAAGCAGCTCGACGTGAACGAATACATGGCCCTGGTCGGCCGTCAGGCGCGCACCGCCTCGCGCGGCATGGCACGTGCCGGCACCGCGCAGAAGAACCGCGCGCTGTTGCATATTGCAGCCGCCGTCCGTCGCGATGCTGCCAAGCTCAAAGAGATCAACGCCCGCGACGTCGAGCGCGCCCGCGCTAACGGCCAGGATGCTGCCTTCATCGACCGCCTCACGCTCACCGACCGCGCCATCGATACCATGGCCGCTGGCCTGGAGCAGATCGCCGCGCTGCCGGACCCCATCGGCGAGATCAGCAACATGAAGTTCCGCCCGACCGGCATCCAGGTCGGCCAGATGCGTGTGCCGTTGGGCGTGATCGGCATCATCTATGAGTCGCGTCCGAACGTGACGGTGGATGCCGCGGCGCTTTGCATCAAGTCGGGCAACGCGACCATTCTGCGCGGCGGCTCCGAGGCGATCGAATCGAACGGCGCGCTGGCCGCGCTCATCGAGGAAGGTTTGGCCGATGCTGGCTTGCCTGCCAACGCCGTGCAGGTGGTGGCCACCACAGACCGCGCGGCGGTCGGCAAGCTCATCACCATGACGGAGTATGTCGATGTGATCGTGCCGCGCGGTGGCAAGAGCCTGATCGCGCGCCTGATCGAAGAAGCCCGGGTGCCGATGATCAAGCACCTGGATGGCATTTGCCACGTCTACATCGACGCCGACGCCGACATCGAAAAGGCCGTGCGCGTATGCGACAACGCCAAGACGCAGCGCTATGCGCCGTGCAACACGATGGAGACGCTGCTCGTGTCGCGCGATGTGGCTGCGCGCGCGTTGCCGCCTCTGGCGAAGATTTACCAGGACAAGGGCGTCGAACTGCGCGTATGCCCGGCCACGCGCGCCACGCTGGAAGCTGCCGGCTTCGGCAATCTGAAGGATGCTGTTGAGGCCGACTGGCACACCGAATACCTCGCGCCGATCCTGTCGATCCGCACCGTTGACGGCCTGGACGCCGCCATCGAGCACATCAACAACTACGGGTCTGCACACACCGATTCGATCATCACCGAAAACTATTCGACCGGCATGCGCTTCCTGCGCGAGGTCGATTCGGCGAGCGTGATGATCAACGCGTCTACGCGATTTGCCGATGGCTTCGAGTACGGCCTGGGCGCCGAGATTGGCATCTCAAACGACAAGCTCCACGCGCGCGGGCCAGTCGGGCTGGAGGGGCTGACCTCGCTGAAGTACGTCGTGTTCGGGCACGGCGAGATCCGCACCTGATATCGCTTGTTGCACGTTGAGCGCCGCCAAGAGCGGCGAGCGATGTGTTTACCGTTCGCGCTTCACCATTCACGGGACTGTTCGCATGCTCTGGGTCAAAGCCTTTCACATCGTCTTCATCGCGTCGTGGTTTGCCGGGCTGTTCTATCTGCCGCGCATCTTCGTGAACCTTGCGATGGAAACCGAGCGTGCGGCCATCACGCGCCTGCTGATCATGGCGCGCAAGCTGTTCCGCTTCACGACGATGCTGGCGATTGTCGCGATCCTGCTGGGGCTGTGGCTGTTCCTGGGATATCGCATCGGGCTGTATCCGCCCAATGGCTGGATGCACGCGAAGCTCGCGCTGGTGCTCGTGACGATCGGATATCACCACGGTTGTGGCGTGCTGCTGCGCAAGTTCGAGGCGGGCACCAATAAGCGCTCCCACAAGTTCTACCGCTGGTTCAATGAACTGCCGGTGCTGTTGTTGCTGGCGATTACGATCCTGGTGGTCGTCAAGCCGTTCTGAGATCACTGCAAAATGATTCTGACGGCCCAACCCCTCCTTGCCGTACGACTTGTACTGTCTGCGTCGGCATTGACCCGTCAGAACCGCTTCGCTTCATTTTGCAGCGATCTCTAACTATTTTGTGTTCCGATGGCAACTGCTTACTTCGCGCCATGCCCCCGTGGGCTAGAACAGGCGCTGGCCGATGAACTGGCCGAAATCGCCATCCGCCCGGAGGTGGATGAGCTGGCCGCGTTTGAGGTGGGCCGCACCGTGCCGGGTGGCGTGCACTTCTTCGGCACGCAGGGTGCGGCGTATGCCGTGAACCTGCACAGCCGCATCGCCAGCCGCGTGCTGATGCGCCTCGGCTCGCGCGGGTATCGCTCGGAAGACGACATCTACGCGCTGGCCGCCGCGCAGCGCTGGGAAGATTACTTCACGCCCGACGAGATGATCCGCGTGGACGTGACTGCGCACAAATCGCCGTTGCAGAGCTTGAAGTTTGTCGGCCTGCGCGTGAAGGACGGGGTGTGTGACCGCTTCCGCCAACGCATGGGCGCGCGGCCCAGCGTCGATACCGTCTCCCCCGACGTGCGCATCTACGCGTACCTGACCGAGACCGACTGCACGATCTATCTCGACACCACCGGCGAGCCGCTCTTCAAGCGCGGCTGGCGCCAGGAAAAGGGCGAGGCGCCGCTGAAGGAAAATCTCGCCGCCGGCATTCTGCGCCTGACGGGCTGGACGGGTGCTCATGGCATGCCGTTCTACGATCCGATGTGCGGCAGCGGCACATTCCTCGTTGAAGCCGCGCAACGCGCGCTTGGCATTGCGCCGGGCGGCCAGCGCGCCTTCGCCTGCGAGTGGTTGCAGGACCACGACGCCAAATGCTTCAAGCGCCTGCGCGAAGCCGCCGCCGATGCTGCCGCCGCCTCCATGCGCCGTGCGCCGCCGTTGGTTGCTGGCGCCGACATTTCCACCGACATGCTCGCCTATGCCGCAGCCAACTGGCAGCGTGCCGGCCTGCCCGGCGAGCCGGTGCTCAAGCAAGTTGATGCGCGTTTCGGCAAGCCGCCGTTCGAGGCCGCCGGTGTGCTGCTGATGAACCCGCCTTACGGTGAACGTATTGTCGTGCGTGGTGCTCACGGTTCGCGCCGCCGCCGGCCGGAAGGCGAGAGTGAGGAGGACGGCACCGTGTTCGAGCGCGCCAGCCGAGCCATGGGCGCCCCGCGCGACGATGGTCGCCGTCCGATGCGCGAGCTGCGTCAACCGGAGCCGCCGCCCCCCGTCGACCCCGAGGAAGAGGCCGCCGCCAACGAGTTCGCGCAGACCTTTGCCGGCACGCTCAAGCGCGACTTCGCCGGCTGGAAGGCGTTCGTCTTCACCGGCGATCTGTCGATGCCGCGTCGGATGCGACTGAAGGAATCGCAACGCACACCGCTCTACAACGGCAACATCGAATGCCGTCTGTTCCGCTTCGACATGGTGAAGGGCGGTATGCGCGATCGACCCGAGCGGTCCGAGTGGCCCTCAAAGGGCGATGCCTCAAACGACAACGCCGACGCATAAGCATCGGCGTTGTGTGACAACTGCGGGCGGCGTTTCAGGCGGCCTGCAGATCCTGGAAATGCTCCATCCACGCCGCGAGTTGATCCGGCGTGAGCTGCGTCTGGTTGTCGAGCAGGCGCAGCTTGACTGTCGCGCCATCGCGCTCGGCCGTGAGCGACCAACCCTTGCCATCGAGCCACAGCAGGAACGCCAGCCACTTGGCATGCGATTCCGACACCTTGTGCGTGGACGCCGCCTCCAGGAATTCCGTTAGCGTGGTGAGATCCACCACCGCCGCAGCATCGCTACCTGACGGCGAGACCTTGCCGTGCAGTACCTCGGCCAGCACTTCCAACGCCTGCGCCGCGGGCTTGCTGTCAAAGCGCGATGACAGGTCCACATATGCCTGCCGCACTGCGTGGCTGAACTCACCGGTACGCAGGCTTTCTTCGCCAACCAGCTCGGTATAGTCCTTCATCGCCCAATCGGGCTGTGCCAGCGATTGCAGACCCACGACGGCGGCTGCACGGAGGTAATCGTTGACTGCACTGAACGACGACAGCCCTGACACCGCGAGGTACAGCGTCTGCAACGCGCCGATGCGATGTGTAAGCGTCTGGCTCTGGCGCACGGTCATCTTCTCGCGCAGCAGCGCGTCACGCTCGCGACGCAGATCGGAGAATTCCAATGCCTGCTTCAGTTCCACACGCAGCGCGGTGATGTCCCACGGCTTCTTGATGTAGCGGTGAATCTGCCCCTGGTTGACTGCCTCAACCGTGTCTTCGATTTCGGAGTAGGCGGTGGTCAGGATGCGCACTAGGTGCGGATAGCGCTCGCGTGCGTAGCGCAGCAATTCGTTGCCGAGTTCACCGGGCATGCGCTGGTCCGACACGAGCACGCCCAGCGTGGCGGCGTGCTGGTCGAGCATGCGCTTGCCTTCTTCGACCGAGGTGGCGGTGACGACCGGCGCCAGTGAACCGATGGCACGGCCGAAGTAAGTCAGCGCCAATGTCTCGTCGTCCACGTACAGGATCTTGGGCTCGTTGCCCCCGGGATTGATCATCCGTCACTCCTCATAGCAATTGCAGTCGATACGGCAAACGCGCGAATCACGTGCGGCCTGGTTCGTAAGTCTTGTGGTGTTGTCATGGGAACGTCAGAGTCACGCGCGTGCCTGCGCTGGGTGCAGAATCAATCGCAATCGCTCCCCCGAACGATTGCATGATCCGCGTACAAAAAATCATGCCCATGCCGTTGCCGCCTTCTTCGGCGCGCGTCGTCACGGGGTCGATGGTCAGCCGCGCGAGAACGTCGGGCGCAATACCGGGGCCGTTGTCCTCGATGCGAATCATGTGCTGGGCGGTGCCGGCGTCCGGCACACGGCTGGCAACGATTTCAAGCTTCGGCGCATTGGTGTGCCGCAATGCCTGCAACGCGTTGCTCGTGAGCGACGAGAGCACCAGCATCACGCAGTTGGGCAGCGTCTGGATCGGAAAATCGTCTTCCACGCGGTACGACACCCATTCGCGCTGCGCGTTCGTAAACGGGTACGTGTCGAACAACGAGCGGATCAGCCCGCCCGCGCTGTTGGGCGTGGCCGCTGTGCCGGGCTTGCCGTACGTGTTGCGCACGGAGTTCAGGAACGTGGCGATCACCGAGAGGCAATAGCGCGCGTTGTCCTGCACGCGATCGGCGGCGCGGCCGATTTCGGGAAGGGCCACGGGTGTGGGCTCGCTCTGGTCAACGCGCATGCGGATGCCGCGTGCAAAGTTCGAGATGGCGGCCAACGGCGTGTTCAGCTCGTGCGCAAGAAAAGCCAGCGTTTCGTCGATTGCCATGAGGCGCTGGGTACGCAAGAGGCGGTCCTGGCGCAGTGCCAGCGCCTCTTGCAGCGAGCGCCGCACGTCATCGGGCTGATAGGGTTTCTCAAGGATCTTGAACACGCGCCCGGTGTTCACAGCCTGGATCAGCAGGTCCTTGTCGGCATATGCGGTGACGAGGATGGTGGCGATGTCGCCGTATTCCGCATCGATGAAGCGCAGCAGTTCGGTGCCGTCGCCGCCCGGCATGCGGAAGTCCGTCAGGACCACGCTGATGCGCTCGTGCGAATCGTGCAGCACGGTCTTGGCCTCTTCGACGCTGTTGGCCGTCAGCACCTCGTAGCCGGTGCCGATCATGCGCGCGAACCATTTGCAGGCCTGCGCTTCGTCGTCGACGTAGAGGATGGTGACGGTGTCCGGCGTGGTGTCCATGATGCTTCTACTCCGAGCGCGGCAGGTCGAACGTGAAGCGCGCCCATTCGCCTTCCTGACTCGTCACGGCAAGGGTGCCGCCGTGCCGCTGGATGACGCTGTAGCTGATCGACAGGCCCAGACCAAGGCCCTTGCCGACATCGCGCGTGGTGAAGAACGGCTCGAACACGCGCGACAGGTTTTTCTCGGAGATGCCCGGGCCGTTGTCGGTCACCACCACATGCAGGCGGTTGTCGATCCACTCGCCGGCAATTTCGATGCGCGGGTTCTCGCGCTGCACCTTTTGCATGGCAAGCGCCGCGTTCGACAGCAGGTTGATGAGCACGCCGATGATGGCGGCCTCGTCGCCGCGCACGAGCGTGTCCGGAGGAAGCTTGCGTTCGAGGGCCACGCCACGCAACTCGTGGCTCGTCAGGCGGATGGCCGAGTCGATTGCCTTCTCCGCCAGGAACGGCGCGTCGGCCTCGCCCTTCTCAGGGCTGCGGTAGGCGAAGGTTTTCAGATCCGACACGATGTGCTGCACGCGCTGCATGCCTTCCTTGGCATCGGACAGACATTCGAGCAGCATCGGGCTGTCCTTGGCGGTCGGGTCTTCCTGCGCCACGGCAATCGCCATCAGGCAGAAGTTGACCGGATTGTTGATCTCATGCAGCAGGCCCGCAGACAGCGTGCCGATGGCGGCCATCTTTTCCTGCTGCAGAAGCTGGCCCTTGATGTCGGTGAGGTTCTGATTGGTCTGCGCGAGCTGCTCGTTCTTCTGCGCAACTTCTTCCTTGAGTCGGAAGAGCTGGAAGCGCCCGCGTTCGTTGAAGTACGTGTACAGCGTGCTCGTCGCAATCGAGAACAGGATGAACAGCGAATGCACGATGAAGATCTCGCGCGACTGGATGCCGCCCGGATGCAGCGTGCACGCAATCACCCAGAAGATATACGTGCAGGTGCCGAACAGTACGGCTTGCAGAAAGCCGATCGGCATCACCATGCCCACCGCGTAGATCGCCAGGTTGAGCCCCGAGTAATACGGTGAACTGGCGCCCTCGGTGTCGTAGATCATCCACGAGATCATGATCTGCGGACAGATCAACCAGAAGAACGTCAGGCTCTGCACATGCTCTTCGCCCCAGCGCGTATAGAGCACAAGCAGTGCGCCGAACATGATGAGCGAGGTGATGACGCGCAGTGAGGCGAACAGCCAGAGCTTGTCCACGTACATGCCGTAGTCCAGCCCGACGCCTGCCAGCACCAGCACGATGCCGGTAACGGCCGCCATGCGGCTGAAGACGAGCCGGAACTGCTTCAGCTCGGCCTGGTATCCGCGATGTGTAATGGGCTCCATGCGTGTTCCTGGGCGGCGGATTAAGCGGCGGATGTGGCGAGCCCGGCTACGCTGGCATGGGCGAATACGTTGACGCCGGTCACGTCGGTATAGACACGCACGTCGTGCGAGCCTTCGGGCAGCAGCTCGGCCATCAGTGGTTCATCGCGATAGACGAGATACCACTCCAGCACGTGTTCCATCACGAAGCGCATCGGGTTGTTGCCGTGCACGTTGGTCGCAAGAATGGCGCCGCCCCGACGCGTACGCGAAGCAAAGTAAGCGAGCAGGCGCTGGCAGACTTTGTTGGAGAGATAGTCGAACAGGCCGGCGCAATAGACCGCATCGCAATCGCCGGCTTGCGGGCTGTCGGCCGTGATGCGGCGTTTGAGCAGTTGGTGTACAGATTCATGCACGAAATCGACGGTGACGGTCTTGCGCGCGCGGTCCATCGCACGGCGCATCTGCTCGCGGGTGTAGTCGAGCGTTTCTTCGCTGAAGTCCACCAGTTCGAACGACAGCAGCGTTGGTTCCGGATGCTGCTGAATGAAGCGCTGAATTTCCACCGCTGGTCCGCAGCCCACGTTGAGCACCTTGAACGTACGGCCCGCCGCCTTGGCTTGTGCGGCCAAGTCGCTCAGATACTGCACAAGAATGTCGATGCGGTTGCGGTGCGCCTCGGCCACGTCGGTACGCAGGAAGGCGGCGTTGACGATCTGGAAATACGTGTTCGGACCTTCTCGCGGGTCGGAGAGGATCTGGTTGACCATCTCGTAATCGCCCGCATAGCCCAGCGGCTTGGTGTACGTGCGATAGATGAAGGGCGCGCGCAACAGCAGCGGATGCAGCGCGGCTTGCGCGAACGTGCGGTGCGCCGGCGCAAGCTCCGCTTCCACCTTGCCTGCTTCCGACTCCAGCCCATCCATGTAGCCCTTAAGCTTGAGCATGATCGGCTCGGCCAGCTCCTGGAAGACATCCATGCGCAGCTTGTTGTCTTCTCGCGGCAATGTCTTCGACAGATCCACCTGTTCTACCCAGCGCGACACCTCGGCCAAGAACGCACGCATCTCGTTGACGACGATCTGATAGTCGCGATGGATGCGGAAGCGTTCCTGCCATTCCTGCACGAACGTTCGCGCTTCTTCGCCCACCGAGGCGGGCGTGTCGGCCACTTCCGATAGCTCGCGCCATTCGTCGATCAGCGTGAGCGAGACGACTGCGGTCAGTCCCGTGTTCACCAGGCTGATCACCACCGCCTTGCCAAGATAGGCTTGCCGCGTCCCCATCTTGATCGCGAGTTCGGACAGCACCTCGCTAACCTGCACGATCGAGTAGGGGTTGTAGATCTCCATCACCAGGGCACGCCGCTGCAGCGTGATGATGGTGCCGCGGACCTGCTGACCCTGTGAGTTGCGGAAGCTGACCGCGGGATCGATTTGGTTGGGTGAGTACACGGTGCGAATTTGCCGGAGACTTCAGGGAAAACGTCTGCCAAGCGGGACGCTCACTCCAACAACCGTGCACCCGGGGTCGCACCGCGAATCCGGGCACCGCGAATACGACGCGCCCCGCCGACACTGCCGGGCATGCCGCCGCATCAGTCGTGAAAGCGTGCTTGAAGCCGTCCGCTGGCCGTGCGCAATACGCGCCAGCCCGGGCGTCTCTCGCCCAAACCCGCTCCGAGAAGATCGGGGAAGATGATCGACTGCAGCCGGCGCCGTCAGTATTGCTACCGCGGCACCTCTACTACCGGCCGATCAACAGCGTGGCAACGGGAATCGTGCAACCGTGAACCATGACCAGATTGGAACGATGCACTCCCCTGACATCCGCAACGCGCGCTGCTTGAACGCGCGGCCCGCTGCTGCATCCCAAATCGTCCCTCAAGGAGAATCCCGCACAGTAATGAACTTGGGGCGCCGTATCGAATGTTGCGTGCCGGCACCCTCGTTCGCCATGATGCCGCAGCTATGCCACGCATGCATCAGGGCGATTCAGCCGGGCCATGCTCTGACGTCGTGGCTGCCGGATGACGCAATCGATTGTACTTGCCCAATGTGACCCACACAATGCAGAAACCCGCAGTGCAGAGCAAAGCGAAAACACCACCTCAGCGTGATTTGCGGCCGGTGAGCGCGTCCGGATCCTGCTTGTAGTTGGTGAGGAACTGGGTGTAGCTGTAGACCTGTGCCGGCAGCAGGTGGCTGGGCATGTCGAACAGCGCGTAGTAGTACGGTTCGCGCCCCTGGCAAACCTCTGCGGGCAGGCAATATTGTTCCCACTCCACACAGGCCGGGGTGTACATGCCGTCGCCGGGCCAGAAGAACGGGACGATCTGCTTGTCGTGCAAGCCCTTGAGCAGCGCATCGGGCGCGTTGTACGCCTCGGCGTTCTCCAGGTGCGTGAGCATGCTCGCGTTGGTCTCGATGACCATGAGCGTGGCGCGCCCGTCGGCCGTGAGCAGCAGCACGCCGGCGGGGTGCGGATACAAGTAGTACTCGATGAAACGGTAGCGTGTAGACAGCTCACGCACGAGCCGTGTGATCGCGGGGTCCGACAGAAAACTGAATGAGTGGCGCGACAGCAGATCGCGCAATGTGCTCGACAGGTTGCTGAAGTAGCGCACCTGCAGTGCTTCGATTTCCGCGCTAAGCCGCTCGGCCATCGCCGGATTGTCTTTCTTGATGTAGCGGTCGATCAGGCCGTCGTTGAAACCCTGCACGGCGATGTTCTCGTCGGCCATGCCGGTGAGCAGGATCGTCATGCACGGCAGATCTTTGAGCTTGGCGCAGAACTCCAGCCCGTTCATGCGCGGCATGGAGTAATCCACCACGATGACAGAGGGCTGCAGGAAGCGATTGACCTCGTGGATCTGGCGGTAGACGCGGTCAACGTCAAGCTGGATGGTGCGGCGCTCGGTCGAGAACGTCAGGTCGTCGTGCGTGACGCGCACGGGCAGGAAACCCGGCATGCGAAGCGAATGCCACTGGCGCAGCCACACCAGGGCCTCTTCCGGATCATTGAAGGCCAACAGCGCGCGCGATGGGTCCATCTGGAACCCGAGGCTTTCCACGAACGATTGGCTGTCGTCGACCACCACCGTCAGGGTGGGGTGGAAATAGACCGGCAGGGCGCTGTCCTGTTGCATACGTCGGGAGGAATCGGAAGAGGGCCGGGTGCAGCGCACGGCCGGTGTGGCCGGCGCTGCCCGTTTGCACTACGTTACTGCCTGCCGCCGCCGGGAGCAAGCGGAACCCGTTTGACCTGACGGCCCGTTGACAGCCGTCAGTGCACGGCCTTACTCGACAGACTTCACCATGTCTTCGACGACCTTCTTGGCGTCGCCAAACACCATCATCGTCTTGTCCATGTAGAACAGCTCGTTATCGAGCCCGGCGTAGCCGGCGTTCATCGAGCGCTTGTTCACGATGATCGTCTTGGCCTTGTAGGCCTCCAGGATCGGCATGCCGGCAATGGGCGACTTCGGATCGTTCTTGGCCGCCGGGTTGACCACGTCGTTTGCGCCCAGCACCAGTACCACGTCGGCCTGGCCAAACTCACCGTTGATGTCTTCCATTTCAAACACCTGGTCGTACGGCACTTCGGCTTCGGCCAGCAGCACGTTCATGTGGCCCGGCATGCGGCCTGCGACCGGGTGGATCGCGTATTTGACGGTGACGCCCTTGTCCGACAGCTTTTCGGTCAGTTCCTTCAGGGCATGCTGCGCGCGCGCCACCGCCAGGCCGTAGCCGGGGACGATGATGACTGTTTCGGCGTTGCCCATGAGGAAGGCCGCATCATCCGGCGAGCCCGATTTGACCGGGCGCTGCTGCCCGCCGCCACTCGCTGCGGCTCCGGCGGAAGCCTCGGAGCCGAAGCCGCCCAGGATCACGTTGAAGAACGACCGGTTCATCGCCTTGCACATGATGTAAGACAGAATGGCACCGGATGAACCGACCAGCGAGCCGGCAATGATCAGCATCGGGTTGTTGAGCGAGAAACCGATGCCCGCCGCAGCCCAGCCCGAATACGAGTTCAGCATCGACACCACCACCGGCATATCGGCGCCGCCGATCGGAATGATGATCAGCACGCCCAGCACAAAGGCGATGGCCGTCATGATGACGAACGGCAGCCAGCTCTGGCTCAGGAAGAACAGGATGCCGAAGCCCAGCATGGCCACCGCCAGCAGCAGGTTCAGCATGTGCTGGCCAGCAAACTGCACCGGCGCGCCTTGGAACAGACGGAACTTGTACTTGCCCGACAGCTTGCCGAAGGCGATGACCGACCCCGAGAACGTGATGGCCCCGACGAACGTGCCGATGAACAGCTCCACGCGGTTGCCCAACGGCAGCACGTTGTCACCAGCCATCGTGATGCCGAACGCCGACGGTTCGGCCACGGCGGCCACGGCAATGCACACGGCGGCCAGACCGATCAGCGAGTGCATGGCCGCCACCAGCTCGGGCATCTTGGTCATTTCGACCGTGCGCGCCACATAGGCGCCGATGCCGCCGCCAACAACCAAGCCCGCGAAGATCAGGATGAAACCCGTGGATGTGCCGCTCTCGGTGCCGGCAAACATCTCGGCCTTGAGCTTGTAGATGAGCGCGATGGTGGTGACGGCGGCGATTGCCATGCCCGTCATGCCGAACGCGTTGCCGCGCCGCGCCGTGGTCGGGTGCGAAAGCCCCTTGAGCGCCTGGATGAAGCACACCGACGCCAGCAGGTACAACAGGGTGACGAGGTTCATGCTCATTGCTTGGCTCCCTCGCTCTGACCGCCCTTGGCCTTCGGCTCTTTCTTCTTGAACATCTCCAGCATGCGCTGGGTGACCAGGAAGCCGCCAAACACGTTGACCGCTGCCAGTGCCACCGCCACCACGCCCATCGTGCGGCCCAGGCCCGTCTGTGTCAGGCCGGCCGCCAGCATGGCGCCGACGATGATGATGGCCGAGATGGCATTCGTCACGGCCATCAGCGGCGTATGCAGCGCCGGCGTGACCGTCCAGACCACGTGGTAGCCGACGTAGATCGCCAGCACGAAGATGATCAGGTTGATCACCGTGTGATTGACCAGCTCCATGAGTGCTCCTCCTCGCTTCTTGGTCGATGTGCGAAGCGGCCCTGTCATGCAGACACGGGCCGCCTGGCGCGTCAGGTTTCCTTGATGGCCTTGATCTTGTTGCCCTCGCCCAGCAGCACGACCTTGGGCTTGTAGGCGGCGACCTCCTCTTCGTTCATCGGCGCGTAGGTGCAGATGATCAGCAGGTCGCCCACGTGGGCGCGCCGTGCAGCGGCGCCGTTGAGCGAGATTTCGCCCGAGCCGCGCTTGCCCTTGATGATGTAGGTCGAGAAGCGTTCGCCGTTGTTGACGTTATACAGCTCGATCTTCTCGTATTCGCGCATGTCGGCAGCGTCGAGGAGGTCCTCGTCAATGCCGCACGAGCCTTCGTAGTCGAGATCGGCCTGGGTGACCGTCGCGCGGTGCAGCTTGGCGCGAAGCATGTTGCGTTGCATGAAGCTTTCCTTGAAACAAAAATGAAATCGCCACTGGCGACCAGGCCGGGTTGTGACGCCCGCCAGGCCGCCGTCTCCGTTCTTATTTGGCGGCGCTCGTGGCTGCGGGAGCGCGCACCACCTGGCCGGCCTGACTGAGCAGGCAGGCGGCCACGATGTCGTCTTCGCGGTTGATGTTCAGGCCGCCATCCTTGTCGATGATCAGCTTGAGGAAATCGAGCACGTTACGGGCGTAGAGGGCAGAGGCATCGGCCGCCACCATCGACGCGAGGTTGGTGTAGCCCACCAGCGTGACGCCATGCTTGACGACCACACGGTCGGCTTCGGTGAGCGGGCAGTTGCCGCCTTGCGCCGCCGCCAGATCGACGACGACCGAGCCCGGCTTCATCGCCTGCACGGTGGCTTCGGACAGCAGCGTCGGCGCGCGGCGGCCCGGGATCAGCGCCGTGGTGATGACGATGTCGGCCTGGCTTGCGCGCGTGTGCACCAGTTCTGCCTGGCGGCGCATCCAGTCGGGCGGCATCGGGCGGGCATAGCCGCCCACGCCCTGGGCGATCTCGCGCTCTTCGTCCGTCAGGAACGGCACGTCGAGGAATTTGGCCCCCAGCGATTCGATCTGCTCCTTCACGGCCGGGCGCACGTCGGAGGCTTCGATCACGGCACCCAGGCGCTTGGCCGTGGCGATGGCCTGCAGACCGGCCACACCGGCGCCCAGGATCAGCACGCGCGCGGCTTTCACGGTGCCGGCGGCCGTCATCAGCATCGGCATGAAACGCTGGTAATGGTTGGCCGCCACCATCACGGCCTTGTAGCCGGCGATGTTGGCCTGCGAGGAGAGCACGTCCATGCTTTGCGCGCGCGTGGTGCGTGGTGCAGCTTCCAGCGCAAACGCGGTGACGTTGGCGGCGGCGAGGCGGGCCGTATTTTCGTCATCAAAGGGATTGAGCATGCCGACAAGCACCGCGCCCGGCTGCATCTGCGCCAGTTCGGCCGCTTCTGGCGAGCGCACCTTCAGCACGATCTGCGCGCCGAGCGCTTCAGCCGCGGTGCCGATCTTGGCGCCCGCAGCCACGTAAGCGTCGTCGGGCTGGGCGGCGGCTACGCCGGCACCCGATTGCACCGTCACCTGATGGCCAAGCGCCACGTACTTTTTCACCGTTTCCGGGGTCGCGGCAACGCGCGTCTCGTCCGCCCGCGTCTCCTGCGGGATGCCGATGTGCATCGTGTTCTCTCCTCGCTGATTATGTTTAGGATGCGCGCGAAGTGAACGAAGGCGCGCTGGATCAGGATCGACGTGCAGCTTACCCGAACTTTTTGGCGCACGGACGCTCGTCGAATGGCATGTCGAATATCCGAACCGACAAGGAATGCAGGCCGATCCTGCGCAAACGTGTGCTCAATTGCTCACAACAGCGGCGCGCGGCGATATGTGTCTGCTCCAACGCCCTGGGCAAGCGGGGAGGGCGGCCTCCAGCTACAATAACGCCTTGTTTTTGTTGCCTTTTTGCCATGAACCAAGCTGTTCGCTGGAAACCCAGTGTTACCGTTGCCGCCGTCATTGAACAAGATGGGCGCTTTCTACTGGTTGAAGAGCACACCGATGTCGGCTTGCGCCTGAACCAGCCTGCCGGCCATCTCGACCCGGACGAAAGCCTGGTCGACGCCGTCGCGCGCGAGGCGATGGAAGAAACCGCGTACAGCTTTGTGCCGACCGCGTTCCTGGGCTGCTACATGGCGCAGTTCCAACCGCCGCAGGGGGATCCGATCACCTATGTGCGGATGGCATTTACCGGCGAGCTCGGCCCCCAAGACCCGCGCCGCGCGCTGGACGACGGCATCGTCCGCACCGTCTGGATGACACCGGATGAAATCCGCGCCAGCCGCGAACGCCACCGCAGCCCGTTGCTGCTCGCCTGCGTGGAAGACTACCTGGCCGGCAAGCGCTACCCGCTCGATGTCATCCATACGCACGCCAGTGTGTATGGGCTCGGAGGGCAGCCATGAGCAAGAAGCGCATCGTCGTCGGCATGTCCGGCGGGGTGGATTCGTCTGTCACTGCCTGGCTGCTCAAACAGCAGGGCTACGACGTAGTCGGCCTGTTCATGAAGAACTGGGAAGACGATGACGACAGCGAGTACTGCTCGACCCGGCAAGACTGGATCGACGTGGTATCGGTGGCCGACCTGATTGGCGTGGATGTGGAAGCCGTCAACTTTGCCGCCGAGTACAAGGACCGCGTATTTGCGGACTTCCTGCGCGAATATTCGGCTGGCCGCACACCCAATCCCGACGTGTTGTGCAACGCCGAGATCAAGTTCAAGGCCTTCCTCGATCACGCGATGGCGCTGGGCGCCGACACGATCGCGACCGGGCACTACGCCCGCGTGCGCGAGGTCGATGGCCGCTTCGAGCTGCTCAAGGCGTTCGATCACACGAAAGACCAAAGCTACTTCCTGCACCGGCTGAACCAGGCGCAACTCTCGCGCACGCTCTTCCCGCTGGGCGAGATGCCGAAGACGAAGGTGCGTGAGATCGCCGCCGAGATTGGCCTGCCGAACGCCAAGAAAAAGGATTCCACCGGCATCTGCTTCATCGGCGAGCGGCCCTTCCGCGATTTCCTCAACCGCTACCTGCCGACCAAGCCCGGCCCGATCAAGACGCCCGACGGCAAGACCATCGGCGAGCACATCGGCCTGGCGTTCTACACGCTGGGCCAGCGCAAGGGCATTGGCATCGGCGGCAGCCGCGACGGCACCGGCGATGCCTGGTATGTGGCGCGCAAGGACATGGCGGCCAACGCGCTGTATGTGGTGCAGGGTCACGATCACCCGTGGCTGCTGGCGCACACCGTGCATGCTGATGATCTGAGTTGGGTGGCCGGCCACGCACCCGCCGAAGGCGCCCATCTTGGCGCCAAGACGCGTTATCGCCAGGCGGATGCACCTTGCACGGTTGTACGCGCGGCAGATGGCGCGCTCACGCTGGCCTTTCCCGAGGCCCAGTGGGCTGTCACGCCCGGCCAATCCGCTGTGCTGTACGACGGTGAAATCTGCCTGGGCGGGGGCATTATTTCGGCTGCTGAACCGGCTCTCGTCGAAAAGGCGGTCGCCTAAGCGGTTTTCGCAACACTGCGTTGTGACGGCTGCGGCTGTTGCGGCACTCGTTTAAGCTTGCGCCCTGATTGTCTCCACACAGGGTTGTCATGCTGCCACGTCGCTACTGGGCCTTTGCGGGCGTTGTGCTGTTGTTTGCCGTCACCGCCGGGTTTGCGATAGCGGGGCGTCTGCATTGGGTGTGCGCGGTCATTCCGGGCATGCTTGTCATCCTGGGCGTGCACGACATCACACAGGCGCGCCATTCGGTGTTGCGCAACTACCCGCTCTGGGGCCATTTCCGCTTCCTGTTCGAGTTCATTCGCCCGGAGATCCGCCAGTACTTCGTTGAAGACGATACGGACGAAAAGCCCTTCTCGCGTGCCCAGCGCAGCATCGTCTATCAGCGCGCCAAGGGCGAAGTCGATAGCCGGCCGTTCGGCACCGAAGTCGATGTGAAGGTGCCGGGGCACGAGTGGATCGGCCACTCGCTGGCGCCCACGCGCATCGCCTCGTCGGACTTTCGCGTGATGGTGGGCGAGGGCCGCGCCAAGCCGTATTCCATGTCGGTGTTCAACATCTCGGCGATGAGCTTTGGGGCGCTGTCGGGCAATGCCATTCGCGCGCTCAACCGCGGTGCGAAGCTCGGTAACTTCATCCATGACACGGGTGAGGGTTCGATCTCGCCCTACCACCGCGAAGAGGGCGGCGACCTGATCTGGGAAGTGGCGTCGGGCTACTTCGGCTGCCGTGACGCCAATGGCCGCTTTGATCCGGACCGCTTTGCCGAGCAGGCGCGCAGCCCGCAGGTGAAGATGATTGAGGTGAAGCTGTCGCAGGGCGCCAAGCCGGGGCACGGTGGCGTATTGCCTGCTGCCAAAGTGACGCCCGAGATTGCCGCCACGCGCGGCATTCAGATTGGCAAGGACTGTATTTCGCCAGCCGCGCATTCGGAGTTCAGCACGCCGCTGGGGCTGCTGCAGTTTGTGGATCGGCTGCGCACGCTGTCGGGCGGCAAGCCCACTGGCTTCAAGCTGTGCATCGGACATCCGTGGGAGTTCTTCGGCATTGTCAAGGCGATGCTGGAGTCGGGCATCCTGCCGGACTTCATCGTCGTCGACGGCGCGGAGGGCGGCACGGGTGCAGCGCCGCTCGAATTTACGGACCACGTCGGCACGCCGCTGCAGGAGGGGCTGCTGCTGGTGCACAACACGTTGGTGGGTGCCAATCTGCGAGACAAAATCAAGATTGGCGCGTCGGGCAAGATCGTCACGGCGTTTGACGTGGCGCGCACGCTGGCAATGGGTGCCGACTGGTGCAACGCTGCGCGCGGCTTCATGTTTGCGCTCGGCTGCATCCAGGCGCAGAAGTGTCACACCGACCGCTGCCCGACCGGCGTAGCAACACAAGATCCGTCTCGCCAGAAGGCGCTCGTGGTGCCCGACAAGGCCGAGCGCGTGCATCAATATCACGCGCACACGTTGCATGCGCTGCTGGAACTGACGCAGGCGGCCGGCTTGCAGCATCCGGCGGATTTTCGCGCGCACCACATCGTGCGGCGCGTGTCGGGCAACGAGGTGCAGTTGCTCTCCGCGCTGCTCAAGTACCTGGAACCCGGCGACCTGCTTGCGGGGCGGTACCGCTATCAACTCTATGAGCGCTACTGGCCGATGGCCCAGGCCGAACGGTTTGATCCGGTGGCCGTGTAACGCTCGTGAGTTTCCGTTGCTACTGCGGCTGGGTTTCCATGAAACTCGGCCGCTTTTCAATGCGCGCGTAGAACGTCGCCAGGTTGGCGTGACGTTCGCGCCAGTCGATCTGCGGCTGGCGGAAGTCCAGGTAGGCAAGCGCGCAGCCCACGGCGATGTCGGCCAGCGTCAGGTGGTTGCCGTTGCACCAAGTCTTGTCAGCCAGGCCTTGCGACATGGCTTGCAGCGCCTGATCGATCTTGTGGGTCTGGCGCGCGAGCCACGTTTCGCTGCGTTGCTCGGGCGTGCGCTGCGTATGTTCGATGCGCAGCATGAGCGCGGCGTCGAGCAGGCCGTCGGCCAGCGCCTCCCAGCAGCGGACTTCCACGCGTTCGCGGCTCGAGGGCGGAATGAGGCGCGCCACCGGCGACAGCGTATCGGCGTATTCCGCAATCACGCGCGAGTCGAATAGGGCGCCGCCATCGTCCATCACCAGGCAGGGCACCTTGCCCAGCGGGTTGAACTGGTGGATTTGCGTACCTGCGCTCCACACGTCTTCCAGCACGAACTGGTAGTCGATTTTCTTTTCAGCCAGGACGACGCGCACCTTGCGGGTGTACGGGCTGGCATGCGATCCGATCAGTTTCATAGGCGTGTCATGTTGGAGGCGGAAGTATAGCTGCGCACTTTCCCGAGTGCGCTGCGCGGCGCCTGAACCCGACTCAACCAAACGGAGGCTTGCTTTAGGCCGGATTGGCCATGAAAGACAGGTGCCGGGTGGTAAAATCGCGGGCTCGCTTGGGTGCGCGTATGCACCTTGGTTCAACGCGCAACGCCGCGTCCGGGTTGTCCGGATTGAGATTCCCTTCACATTTTTCCCCGCCTGCCATGTCGTCGCTTTCTGCCCTGACCGCTCTGTCTCCCATCGATGGCCGCTATGCTGCCAAGGCCGATCCGCTGCGCGAGTGGCTGTCGGAAGCCGCTTTCATGCGCAACCGCGTGAAGGTGGAGGTGCACTGGCTGATCGCCTTGTCGCAGGCCGGCCTGGCTGAGATTCCGCGTTTCTCGGCGGCCGCCGAAGGCGCACTGCTGGCCCTGGTCGAGAACTTTGCCGAGGCAGACGCCGCCCGCATCAAAGAGATCGAAGCCGTCACCAACCATGACGTGAAGGCTGTCGAATACTGGATGAAGGAGCGCGTGAAGGGCAACGCCGAGCTGGAAGCCGCCAGCGAGTTCATCCACTTCGCCTGCACGTCGGAAGATATCAACAACACCTCGCACGGGATGATGCTCAAGGGCGCGCGCGATACGGTGATCGTGCCGACGCTGCGCCGCGTACAGGCTCGCCTGGTGGAACTGGCGCATGCCAATGCCGACGTGCCGATGCTGTCGCGCACGCACGGCCAGCCGGCCAGCCCGACCACGCTGGGCAAGGAAATGGCCAACGTGGCCGCCCGCCTGGACCGTGCCATCCGCCGCGTCGAAGCCGTTGAACTGCTGGGCAAGATGAACGGTGCCGTGGGCAACTACAACGCGCACCTGTCGGCATATCCGTCGCTGGACTGGGAAGCCTTCTCGAAGAACGTGATCGAGACCCGCCTGGGCCTGACGTTCAACCCGTACACCATCCAGATCGAACCGCACGACTACATGGCCGAGCTGTTCGACGCCGTGGCCCGCGCCAACACGATCATCCTGGATCTGGATCGCGACGTCTGGGGCTACATCTCGCAGGGCTACTTCAAGCAGAAGACCAAGGCCGGCGAGATCGGCTCGTCGACCATGCCGCACAAGGTCAACCCGATCGATTTCGAAAATTCTGAAGGCAACGTCGGCTTGGCCAACGCGGTGCTGCGCCATCTGTCGGAGAAGCTGCCCGTGTCGCGCTGGCAGCGTGACCTGACGGATTCGACCGTACTGCGCAATATCGGCGTGGCGTTCGGCTACAGCCTGCTCGCGTACGACGCCTGCCTGCGCGGCATGGGCAAGCTGGAAACCAACCCCGCCCGCTTGGCCGAAGACCTCGACGCCTGCTGGGAAGTGCTGGCCGAGCCGGTGCAGACCGTGATGCGCCGCTACGGCATCGCCAACCCGTATGAGCAGTTGAAGGAACTGACGCGTGGCAAAGGCATCTCGCGCGAGGCGCTGCGTGAATTTATCGGCACGCTGGCGATTCCCGAAGACGCCCGCAAGTTGCTGCTGGACATGACGCCCGGCAGCTACATCGGTAAGGCTGAAGAACTGGCACGCCGTATCGCCTGATTGTTGCAAAAATTTGGTGGTGCCGTGTGAAGAACGGCCCGCTCTCGAATCCGAGGGCGGGCCGTTTTGCTTGGTGTCTTCCGAAGAACCTTTCGGCGGGCCGCTAGTATTAGTATGCCTAGTCAATCAAAAAATTTGAATTGCTTGATGAACTTCAGGCGGCCTTGGCCGGTCGGATCGCGCAAATAATGCACAATCGTTTGGCGCCGTGGTCTTACCCACAGGCGCCGCCTACTGAGCGCTCAAAAACACCGAGGGAACCGATGTCACAAGCCGCCCACTCGAATCTCGCCACGCGCGGCGCCGCTGACCACGGCGCCTATGCCAAGCCCGCGATTGCGATGCACTGGATCGTCGCCCTGCTGATCTTCGCGGCCTTCGGGCTCGGTTTGTACATGACCGATATCCCGGGCTTTACGCCAACCAAGCTGAAGCTGTTCTCGTATCACAAATGGATTGGCATCACGGTGCTGATCTTTGCGGTGCTTCGCGTACTGTGGCGTCTGACGCACCCCGCCCCGGGGCCCGTGCCGGGCATGCCGAAGTGGCAGCACGCCGCCGCGGAAGCCGCACACGTCGGGCTGTATTTGCTGATTCTGGCGGTGCCGCTGACCGGCTATCTGCTGAGCGTCGCAGCCGGGGTCAAGGTTGTCTATCTTGGCCTGTGGGAACTGCCGATGCCGTTCGACAAGAGCGATGCGCTGAAAGACATCTTCAGCATGGCGCACGAATGGCTGAACTGGACCATGGCGGCTATCGTCGTGCTGCACATTCTGGCCGCGCTCAAGCACCACGTCGTCGATCGTGACGGCACGCTGCGCCGCATGGCGCCTTTCCTCCGCTGATTTCCAAACACGCCGGTGCACGGTGTGTGCCGGCGCTCTGCCTTTCCATCCTGACCAAGACTGCCGGCATGACCCGGCCTGACCGAAGGAGTCTGATGATGAAACGTTTTGTGCGCCCCCGCGCCATTGCCCTGGTTGCTGCCGGCGCGCTATCGATCGCTGCCGTATCGGTATCGGCCATCGCCCAGGTCGATGCCGCCAAGAGCAGCGTCACCGCCACCGGCAAGCAGCTCGGTGTGCCGATGGACATCAAGTTCGGCAAGTTCGACGCTGCAGTCAATTACAACCCGTCCAACGTGGCTGCATCGACCGCGAAGGTCGACATCGACGTGACGAGCGTTGACGTCGGCAGCAAGGAATACAACGACGAACTGAAGAAGAAGGACTGGTTCGACACCGCCAAGTACCCGAAGGCGACGTTCGTATCGTCCGCATTCAAGCCCGGTGCAGGCGGCAAGGTCGATGTGATCGGCAAGCTGACCATCAAGGGCGTCACGCAGGACGTGACGGCACCGGTGACGTTCAAGCAGGACGGTGCCAATCAGATCTTTGAAGGCGCGCTGCCGGTCAAGCGCAACGTATTCAAGGTGGGTGACGGTGAGTGGAAGGACACGTCGGTTGTCTCGGACGACGTAACGATCAAATTCCGCGTCGTCATCGCCAAGAAGTAATCAGAAGTCTCAATCCAACGTTTTTCGGCCCTCGTGTGCCGCCTTTTATTCCGCAGGAGTTCTCATGAAATTGCGTATCCTCGTTGCCGCCCTGTCCGCTGTTGCCGCCACCGCCGCCTTTGCTGCCCCCGCTACGTACCAGCTCGATCCGAGCCATACGTACCCGAGCTTTGAAGCCGACCACATGGGCGGTCTGTCGAAGTGGCGTGGCAAGTTCGAGAAGTCCAGCGGCACCGTGACGCTGGATCGCGCAGCCAAGACCGGCAGCATTGACGTGACCGTGCAGACCGACAGCATCGACTTCGGTCTCGCCAAGATGAACGAGCACGCCAAAAGCGCCGAGATTTTCGACGTGGCCAAGTACCCGACCGCCTCGTTCAAGGGCAACTTCACGAAGTTCAAGGGCGACGTGCCGACCGAAGCCGAAGGCCAGTTGACGCTGCATGGCGTGACCAAGCCGGCCAAGCTGGAAATCGACGCGTTCAAGTGCATGCCGCACCCGATGCTCAAGCGTGAAGTCTGCGGCGCCGATGCCGAGATGAAGTTCAAGCGCGACGACTTCGGCGTCGATTACGGCAAGGCTTACGGTTTCAACATGGAAACCAAGCTGAAGATTCAGGTGGAAGGCATCAAGCAAGACACCAACGTCGCACAGCAGTAAGCCACGCGATCGCCACAGCCAAAGAAAAAGCCCCGCAGTTGCGGGGCTTTTTTGTTGCCCGAGGGATGAATCCTCGGGGCAGCGCGTAGCAGGGTCTTCAAACCTGCGCGCCAAAGTTCGGATCGTCTTCTTTCGGCCCACCGGCCTTCTTCTCAGACTTGACCAGGTCTTCGCGCTTGACGCCCAGCCACATGCACAGCGCAGCAGCCACAAACACCGACGAGTAGATGCCGAACAGAATACCGATCGTCAGGGCCACGGCGAAGTAGTGCAGCGTCGGGCCGCCGAATACCAGCATCGACACCACCATCATTTCGGTTGACCCGTGGGTGATGATCGTGCGCGAGATGGTGCTGGTAATCGCGTGATCGATCACCTCGTGCGTATTCATCTTGCGGTACTTGCGGAACGCTTCGCGGATCCGGTCGAAAATCACCACGGATTCGTTGACCGAATAGCCCAGCACCGCCAGCACCCCCGCCAGCACCGACAGCGAGAACTCCCACTGGAAGAATGCGAAGAAGCCCAGGATGATCACGACGTCGTGCAGGTTGGCGATCACACCCGCCACGGCAAACTTCCATTCGAAGCGGATCGACAGGTAGATCACGATGCCGATCACCACGAACAGCAGCGCCAGCAGGCCGTCGGTGGCGAGTTCCTTGCCGACCTGCGGGCCGACGAACTCAACGCGCTGCAGCTTGGCGTCAGGGTTGGCGGCGTTCAGGGCCGTCATCACCTGCTGGCTTTGCACGGCCGAGGCGATGGGCTTGCCATCCGGACCGGTCTTGAGCGGCAGGCGGATCATCACGTCGCGCGAGGTGCCGAAGTTCTGCACCTGGGCGTCGGCATAGCCGAGCTTCTCAACGTCGCCGCGGATCTTCGGCAGATCGGCGGCCTGGGTGTAAGCGACTTCCATCACCGTACCGCCAGTGAACTCCACCGACAGGTGCAGGCCCTTGTGGAACAGGAAGAAGACAGCGGCGATAAACGTCAGGAACGACAGCGCGTTGAGAATCAACGCGTGCTTCATGAACGGAATGTCGCGGCGGATGCGGAAAAACTCCATGGTCTGCCCTTTGTGGCGACCGCCCCTTTTGTGCCGGGGGCGGTGCCGGTTATGCGAGATTCGTTGTGGGTGGCGTGATTACTTGGCGGGCGATTCTGTGTTCGTATTGCCCGGCTTCCACACCTGCCCGATGGCGACGCTCTGCAGCTTCTTCTTGCGGCCGTACCAGAGGTTCACGAGACCGCGGTTGAAGAACACTGCCGAGAACATCGACGTGCCGATCCCCAGGCAGTGCACGATCGCGAAGCCGCGCACCGGACCCGAACCGAAGGCAATCAGCGCCAGGCCGGCGATAAGCGTGGTCACGTTCGAATCGAGGATGGTCGCCCATGCACGGTCGAAACCGGCGGCGATGGCCATCTGCGGCGATGCGCCGCCGCGCAGTTCTTCACGCACGCGCTCGTTGATCAGCACGTTGGCGTCAATGGCCATACCGAGCGCCAGTGCGATTGCCGCGATACCCGGCAGCGTGAGCGTGGCCTGCAGCATGGAGAGCAGGGCGATCAGCAGGAACACGTTGACACCCAGGGCTGCCACCGAGAACGCACCGAACAGCATGTAGTACAGCACCATGAACACCGAGATGGCGAGGAAGCCGTACAGCGCTGAATCGAAACCCTTCTTGATGTTGTCGGCACCCAGCGACGGGCCGATGGTGCGCTCTTCGATGATCTCCATTGGCGCCGCCAGCGAGCCTGCGCGCAGCAGCAGCGCCAGATCCGAAGCTGCCTCGGTCGAGCCCATGCCAGTGATCTGGAAGCGCGAGCCCAGTTCTGACTGGATGGTCGCCACCGTCAGCACTTCGCCCTTGCCCTTTTCAAAGAGCACGATGCCCATGCGCTTGCCGATGTTGTCACGCGAGACATCGCGCAGCATGCGGCCGCCCTGGCCGTCGAGCGTGATGTCGACCGACGAGTTGTGATTCTGGTCGAAGCCGGCCGAAGCGCTGGTGATGCGGTCACCCGTGAAGATCACCTGCTTTTGCAGCAGCACCGGAGCGCTGCGGCCTTGCGTGAACAGTTCGTCGCCCAGCGGCACCGGATCGCCGGCACGCGGCACGAGCGGCGCGTTCGGATCTGCCAGGCGCGCTTCCAGTGTGGCGGTGCGGCCAATGATGTCCTTGGCCTTGGCCGTGTCCTGCACGCCGGGCAGTTGCACGACGATGCGGTCCGGACCCTGCTGCTGGATCACCGGTTCAGCCACGCCGAGTTCATTCACCCGGTTATGCAGCGTAACGATGTTCTGCTTGACTGCGTTGTCCTGCACTTCCTTCATCGCAGCGGCGGTGAAGGTACCGGTGAGCGTGGCGCCGTCTGCGCTCTTGTCCACGGTGTAGGCCAGTTCGCGGGTCGAATCGGCCAGCAGCGCACGGGCGCGGTCGGCCTCGTCCGGGGTGCTGAACTTGATCGTGATCGTGTTGTTGTTGCGGTCGATACCGTTGTGGCGGATACCCTTGTCGCGCAGTTGCGTACGGATGTCGCCGGCCAGCGAGTCGAGCTTCTTCGTCACGGCACCGTTCATGTCGACCTGCAGCAGGAAGTGCACGCCACCGCGCAAATCGAGGCCCAGGAACATCGGCTTGGCAAAGAACGGCGCGCCACTCAACCAGCGCGGCGAGCCCGGCAGCAGGTTCAGCGCCACGATGTAGGTCGGATCGGCTTGATCAGTGTTCAGGCCGCGAGCCAGGACGTCCTTGGCCTTGAGCTGCGTGTCGGTGTCGGCAAAGCGCACGCGCACGCTGGCGGAGGTTCCGTTGTTGTCGAAGAACACACCGTTGGGCTGAATGCTGGCCGCGGCCAGCAGGCTTTCGACCTGCTTTTGCACGTTCAGGTCGACCTTGACGGTGGCCTTGCCTGAAGACACCTGCACAGCAGGCGCCTCACCGAAGAAGTTCGGCAGCGTATAGAGGAACCCAATGGCAAGCGCCACCAGGATCACAATGTATTTCCAGAGCGGATAGCGATTCATCTTGGAATGCAGAGAGGCGACGCCGAGAGGCGCGGGCGCGGATTCTTAGAATAGGCGCTGCCTGGGGTTCCGGCGCCAGCGCAATCGTGCGCGGCGCCGGGATGGGCCGATTTACAGTGCCTTGAGCGTGCCCTTGGGCAGCACGGTCGTCACGGCGCTCTTCTGGACGGTGATTTCGGTGTTGGCAGCGATTTCCACGGTGACGTACTGCTCAGCCACCTTGCTGACCTTGCCCAGAATGCCACCGGCGGTGACGACTTCGTCGCCCTTGGCCAAGGCTTCGAGCATCGCCTTGGTTTCTTTCTGGCGCTTCATTTGCGGGCGGATCATGATGAACCACAGCACCACGAACATCAGGATGATGGGCAGGAAGCTCATCAGGCCACCCGCGGCACCACCAACAGCCGGTGCAGTTTGCGCGTAAGCGTCGGAAATCAGGAACACGTCAGAACTCCGTAATGGTTCGTCAATCGGTCAAAAATCGGACCCGACATTCTACCATTGCGGTGCCGCGGCAAATGGGCGCGCCTGGCGCCCTGTGGAGCGGGGTTACAGCGCTCCGCGCGCGCGGTCTGCGGCAAAGCGCGCCTGGAATGCGGCAAAGCCGTGCGACTCGATGGCGGTGCGCATCTCGGCCATCAATTCCAGGTAGTAATACAGGTTGTGGATGGTGTTCAGGCGGGCCCCCAGGATTTCGCCGACGCGCTGCAGATGGTGCAGGTAAGCGCGCGAGAAGTTGCTGCAGGTGTAGCAGCCGCAGGTCTCGTCCAGTGGGCGCGGATCGTTGCGGTGTACCGCGTTCTTGATCTTGATGTCGCCGAAGCGGGTGAAGAGCCAGCCGTTGCGCGCGTTGCGGGTCGGCATCACGCAGTCGAACATGTCGATGCCGCTGGCAACGCCCGCCACCAGATCTTCCGGCGTACCCACGCCCATCAGGTAATGCGGCTTGTTGGCAGGCAGACGCGGTGCCACGTGCTGCAGCACGCGCATCATGTCTTCCTTGGGCTCCCCGACCGACAGGCCGCCGATGGCGTAGCCGCCGAAACCTTCGCCGCCTGCATCGGCGTCAATTGCTTGCAAACCGGCGAGCGATTCATCGCGCAGGTTCTCGAACATGCCGCCCTGGACAATGGCGAACAGCGCGTTCGGATTCTTCTCGCGCTCGAATTCGTTGCGCGAGCGTTGCGCCCAGCGCAGGCTCATGCGCATCGAGGCGGCGGCTTCCGCCTCGGTGGCGGGGCGATCGCCGATCTTGTACGGCGTGCATTCGTCGAACTGCATGACGATGTCCGAGTTCAGCCGGCGCTGGATCTGCATCGAGATCTCGGGCGACAGGAACAGCTTGTCGCCATTGATGGGCGATGCAAACGTCACGCCTTCTTCGGTGATTTTGCGTAGATCACCCAGCGAAAAAACCTGAAAACCGCCGGAATCGGTCAGGATGGGCTTGTCCCAGCCATTAAAGCCGTGCAGGCCCTTGTGCGCGTCCATCACTTCCAGGCCGGGGCGCAGCCACAGGTGGAACGTGTTGCCCAGGATGATCTGCGCGCCGATGTCCTTCAGCTCCGCCGGCGACATCGCCTTGACCGCGCCATAGGTGCCCACCGGCATGAAGATGGGCGTTTCCACCACGCCGTGGTTCAGGGTCATGCGGCCGCGTCGGGCGAGGCCATCGGTGGTGAGCAGTTCGTACTTGAGCATGGTCAGAGCGATTGGGGTTCGCCGGATTCGGATGGAGCGCGCGTCAGCAGCATGGCGTCGCCGTAACTGAAGAAGCGGTAGCGCTGGGCGATGGCGTGCTGGTAGGCGCCTCGGATGGCGCTCATGCCGGCAAATGCCGATACCAGCATCAGCAACGTCGATTTTGGCAGGTGGAAGTTGGTCACCAGCATGTCGACGGCGCGGAACCGGTAGCCGGGAGTGATGAAGATGTCGGTCTCGCCGCTGCAGGCATTGAGCGTGCTGTCTGGCTGCGCGGCCGATTCAAGCGCGCGCATCGACGTGGTGCCCACCGCGATCACGCGGCCACCGGCTGCGCGCGTGGCGCGGATGGCTTCAGCCAGTTCGGGCGTGATTTCGTACCACTCGCTGTGCATGCGGTGCTCGGCGATGTTTTCCACGCGCACGGGCTGGAACGTGCCGGCACCCACGTGCAGCGTGAGAAAGCCGCGCTGGATGCCCATGGCGTCCAGCTTGGCGAACAGCGCATCGTCGAAATGCAGGCCCGCCGTGGGTGCCGCGACGGCGCCCGGGTTGCGCGCATACACGGTCTGGTAGCGCGTCTCGTCAAAGCTGTCGGGGTCGTGCTCGATGTAGGGCGGCAGCGGCAGGCGGCCGTATTGCTCGATCAGATCCAGCGCCGGCTGCGGGAAACGCAACGTAAAGAACGGCTCGGCGCGGGGGCCGACCGTCACGTCAAAGGCGTCGGCCAGGCGAAGTGTGGTGCCCTCGACCGGTGATTTGCTGGAGCGGATTTGCGCCAACACGGTGTGCTCGTCCAGCAGGCGTTCGACGAGCACCTCGACCTTGCCGCCACTGGCCTTGTGACCGAAAAAGCGCGCCTTGATGACACGGGTGTCGTTGAAGACGAGCAGGTCGCCGGGGCGCAGGTAGTCGACCAGATCGGCAAACTGGCGGTCTTCAAAATGTACGGCATCTTCCGCACGGCGGACAGCCAGTAGGCGGCTCGCGGTGCGGTCGGGCAGGGCGGTTTGTGCGATCAGCTCGGGCGGCAGATCGAAGTCGAAATCGGACAGCGTCAGCATGAAAAGTGGCGCAGACGTGGATTGCGCCAAGTGATGGTGGCGGGCGCCGGTACAATCGGGCGACTCGCAAAGTTCGCCATTGTAAACGCCCTGTGCCGCCTCGCGCCCGTTCCGCCACTGATGCTGCTCCTATGCCCGACGCTGATACTGCGCCGGCACCGAAGCCAAAACGCGCAGCCCCGGCAGACAAGCCAGCCAAGGCAGCAGCCAAGACCGCCCGCCCGGCGGACAAACTGGCCAAGCTTGGCCTGCACCGCGACGTCGATCTCGTCCTGCATCTGCCGATGCGCTACGAGGACGAAACCATGCTCCTGACCATTGCCGAAGCCACGGCCCGGGCCAATACTGGCTGGGCCGCGCAGGTCGAAGGCACGGTCACGCGCAATGAAGTGGCGTTCCGGCCGCGCAGGCAACTCGTCGTGCATATCGCCGATGACTCGGGCGAGCTGGTTCTGCGTTTTCTCAATTTCTACGGCAGCCAAGTCAAGCAGATGGCCGAAGGCGTGCGCCTGCGCGTGCGCGGCGAGGTGCGCGGTGGCTTCTTCGGCGCCGAGATGGTGCACCCGACCGTGCGCGCCGTGGCGGAAGATGAACCGCTGCCCGACCGCCTGACACCGGTGTATCCGAGCACGGCTGGTGTGGCGCAGGCCTATCTGCGCAAGGCGATCCTGAACGCGCTCACGCGCACGCCACTGCCGGAAACGCTGCCGAACAGCCTCATCACCGGGCCGCTAGCGCCGCTCAAGCTGATGACGCCGGCCGATGCCGTGCGCCTGTTGCATCAACCGACGCCCGATGTCGACGAGCACAGCCTCGTCGAGCGTACGCACCCGGCGTGGCTGCGCATCAAGTTTGATGAACTGCTGTCGCAGCAGCTGTCGCTCAAGCGTGCGCAGGCCGCGCGTCGCTTGCGCAATGCGCCCATCCTGCGCGACAGCGGTAAGGATGGGCTGCTCGCGCGCTTCATGAATGCGCTGCCGTTCAAGCTGACCGGCGCGCAGGCGCGCGTGTGGGAAGAGATCCGTGCCGACCTTGCGCACCCGTACCCGATGCAGCGGTTGCTGCAGGGCGACGTGGGCAGCGGCAAGACCGTCATTGCCGCGCTGGCAGCGTGTCAGGCCATCGACGCCGGCTGGCAGGCTGCACTGATGGCGCCGACCGAGCTGCTGGCCGAGCAGCACTACCGCAAGCTTTCTGCGTGGCTGGAACCGCTGGGCGTGGACATCGTCTGGCTGGCCGGCAGTCTCAAGCGCAAGCAGAAGGACGAGGCGGCCGCGCGCGTGGCGGCTGGCACGGCGCAACTCGTGATCGGCACACACGCGCTGATCCAGGATGCGGTCACGTTCGCGCGGCTCGGCCTGGCCGTGGTGGATGAACAGCATCGCTTTGGCGTGGCGCAACGTCTGGCGTTGCGGGGCAAGGCTGGCAATGGCGATGCGCCCGCCGCCAACGCCCAGGTGCCGCACCAACTCATGATGTCCGCCACGCCCATCCCGCGCACGCTGGCAATGACGTATTACGCCGATCTCGACGTCTCTGCCATCGACGAATTGCCGCCCGGCCGCACGCCCATCGTCACGCGCCTGGTGAACGATGCGCGGCGCGACGAAGTGATTGAACGCATCTACGCTGCCGCACGCGAAGGTCGGCAGGTCTATTGGGTTTGCCCGTTGATCGAAGAGAGCGAGGCGCTGCAGCTGCAGACCGCCGTCGACACCTTCGAGACGCTTTCCCAGAGTCTGGAAGGTTTGAAGGTGGGTCTCGTGCACGGACGTCTGCCATCCGCCGAGAAGGCCGCCGTGATGAGCGCCTTCGCCGGCGGCGAGCTGCATGTGCTGGTGGCCACCACCGTCATTGAAGTCGGTGTGGATGTGCCCAATGCCTCGTTGATGGTGATCGAACATGCCGAGCGCTTTGGCCTTGCGCAGTTGCATCAGCTACGCGGGCGGGTGGGGCGTGGCACGGCGGAATCGGTGTGCGTGCTGCTATATCAGGCGCCGCTGTCGCCGACGGCCAAGCAGCGTCTGCAGACCATGCGCGAGACCACCGATGGTTTCGAAATCGCCCGGCGCGATCTGGAGATCCGCGGCCCCGGCGAATTCCTGGGCGCGCGGCAGTCGGGCGAAGCCATGCTGCGCTTTGCCGATCTGAACCACGATGCTTGGCTCGTCGAATTTGCCCAAGGAGCGGCGGACGACATGCTGGCCCGCTTTCCTGAAGCCGTCGACACCCATCTCAAGCGCTGGCTGGGCGAGCGCGAGCACTACCTGCGCGTTTAAGGCCGGCGGCGCACAGTTTTTTAGTGCGCCAACTGGGCCTGCTTGCGCAAGCGCTTGGCGGTGTACATCTCGCGATCGGCCTGATCAAGCAGGGCCGTGATCTCGGTGCCGTCTTCGGGCATCACCGCCACGCCGATGCTCACGCGCAGATCCAGCGGCTGGCCTTCGAACACGTACGGTTGCTGCACCTCTTCAATGAGCCGCTCGCTTTGCGCCTGCGCATCGGCCCGCGCGACAATGCCCGGCAGGATCACGGCAAACTCGTCACCGCCCACGCGCGCCACCGTGTCGGAGCGCCGTGCAGTGCGGCCCATGCGCTGTGCGGTCTCGCGAATGGCTGCATCACCGGCACGGTGGCCATGGCGATCATTGATGAGCTTGAGATTGTCCATGTCGACATTGAGCACACCCAAGCCGCCATGCGCGCGTTGTGCCAGATGGATCGACTGCCGCAGGCGGTCATAGAACAGCGCGCGGTTGGGGAGGTCGGTCAGCGCGTCGTGCGTGGCGCGCAGATATAACTGATCACGCTCTGCGTTGGCGGCGTGGAACATGGCCGCCGCGATCAGCTCGGACATCAATTCCAACACGCTGATGTCGCTTTCGCTGAAGGCGCCTACCTCCGGTGCCACCAGCTTGAGCACGCCGACCGTGGTGTCGAGATGCCGCAGCGGCGTGACCACCATCGAGCGCAAACCCACGCGGCGACAGGCTTCGCGGTCGACGCGCGCGTCGGTTTCGGAGTCTGTGCATTGCAGGATTTCGCTGGTCTGCACGCACAGACCCGACAGGCTTCCCTTGCGCGCCAGGCGCAGGCCCAGCAGCGTTTCGGTCAGGCCCGAAGTGGCGCAGTACACCATCTCATCGCCTTCCGCCAATTCGACGACCGCCCCCGTCGCGCACGTCAGATGCTGTGCCCGCTCGGTGACCAGCGCCATGATCGCGCCCAGATCCGTGCCCAGCTTGGCGATCTCTGACTGTGCTCGCACGATTTCAAGGAGCGTGGCGGGGTTTTGCAGATGCGGGTGGTCGAACGGCATGAGGCGCGGCGCGGGTGTAGCAGTGAGTCGGGCGATTTTAGCCCGTCACCCGAACGGCATAGACCGAAATGTCGCCGGGTTGAGGCGCCGTTACAACTTTCGTATGCACTGCGGCGGTGCGGGCAGAATCGGCAGGCCGCAAGACGTTGAGGTCGCAGGGTTCTTCGTCGAATGCCCACTCTTAGGGTTTAGCCGACGGCCGGCTCCAGCCGTATCAGCGTGATCTCCGACGGCGCCCCGAACCGCTTGGGCGGGCCCCAATATCCCGTGCCTCTGCTGGTGTAGATCCACAGGCGCCCGAGCTTGTGCAACCCAGCCGTAAAGGGCTGCTGCAGCGGAACAAACAGGCTCCACGGCCAGAACTGGCCGCCATGCGTGTGCCCCGACAGTTGCAGGTCGAAGCCGGCCTCTGCAGCGGCAGGAGCGCTGCGCGGTTGATGCGCGAGGAGGATGGTGGGCGTCACGCCGGACGGCGATCCCGCCAGCGCCCGCGTCGGATCGCTCGCATGCGCAGCGTCGAACTTGCCAGCACTGAAATCGGTTACCCCCGCGATCACCAGCGGCGCGCCGTCGTGTTCAAGCACCGTATGCTCGTTCATCAACACCCGCATGCCGAGCCGCTCGAACTCAGACACCCAAGGGCCGACGCCCGAGTAGTACTCGTGATTGCCCGTCACCGCAAAAACGCCATGCCGAGCCGACATGCCGGCCAGCGGCGCGATATGCGGACGCAGCACGTCGACCTCGCCGTCCACCAGATCGCCCGTCACGGCGATGACATCCGGTTGCAGCGCATTGAGCCGATCGACCACGCCGGCCACATACGCTCGCTTGATGGTGGGGCCGACATGCAGATCAGTGATTTGCGCGATGGTGAAGCCGTGCAGCGGCGCTGGCAGGTCCGCAATGGGCACCGTCACCCGAGCGACGCGGGGGATGCGGCGCGCATTGACATAGCCGATCAGCGTCACCAGCAAGGTGAGGGCGACGACGAGCAGGGCCGAGTCGTGGCGATAAGTCTGTGGCAGCGCGATCAGCGCAACGTCCCGCAGCAGCGTCAGGACCAGCAGCGACGAAAATAGGCCCATCAGCAACGCGCCAAACCAGCTCACGCGATCCGCCAGCGAAATCGGGCGGATCACGAAGCGCGCCGCCATCCCAGTCGGGATCATCACCGTCGATACGAGCAGGAAGATCACGCCTGCAGCCCAGCCAGCGCCGTTCCAGCCCAGATCCGGCAGGAGCCGCCATCCGATGTAGAGGTGCAGCGCTGCCATGAGCGCCACTGTCGTTGTCAGAAAGCGGCGCCTGCCGCGGGGCAGGGATCGGCTGCCGTTAGGTTCGTCACTCATGCTGGGGCGGCTCCTTATTGTTTCGTTGAAACGCATTCACGGAAGATGGGGCGGATGGCAGCGTTGTCAATGCCGGGGCCGCCGTTCGAACTCCAAGCAACATCGCACGTCCCTTGGTAAAATCTATCGATATCCCCAAGCCGATTGATCGTCATGACGCTCACTGAACTGAAATACATCGTCGCCGTCGCGCGGGAACGCCACTTTGGGCGTGCCGCCGAGGCCTGCTTCGTCTCGCAACCGACGCTGTCGGTCGCCATCAAGAAGCTGGAAGACGAACTGGCCGTGCAGATTTTCGAGCGCGGCGCGTCGGAAGTGAGCGTTACGCCTGTCGGCGAGCAGATCGTCACACAGGCGCAGCGTGTGCTTGAACAGACGATGGCGATCCGCGAGATCGCCAAGCAGGGGATGGACCCGCTGGCGGGGCCGCTGCGCCTGGGGGTGATCTACACGATCGGGCCGTATCTGCTGCCCTCGCTTGTCAAGCAGATGATCGACACCGTCCCGCAGATGCCGCTGATGCTGCAGGAGAACTTCACCGTGCGGCTGGTGGAGCTGCTCAAGCAGGGCGAGATCGACTGCGCCATCATGGCCGAGCCGTTTCCCGAGGCCGGTCTGATGACGGTGCCGCTGTATGACGAGCCCTTTGTCGTGGCGGTGCCGCGTGGCCACGAGCTGGCCAAGGCGTCGTCGGTGGACCCCGAAGCGCTCAAGCAGCAGACCATGCTGCTGCTGGGCAACGGGCATTGCTTCCGCGACCACGTGCTGGGCGTCTGCCCGGAGTTGTCGCGCTTTTCGCAGAACGCGGACGGTATCCAGAAGACGTTCGAAGGTTCGTCGCTGGAGACGATCCGCCATATGGTTGCCAGCGGCGTGGGCATTACGGTGCTGCCGCGTACGTCGGTGCCGAGCATGCAGCCTGCCGCCACCGACCTGCTGAGTTACGTGCCGTTCCAGGAGCCGGTGCCCGACCGCCGCGTTGTGCTGGCATGGCGCAAGAGCTTCACTCGCATCGCTGCGATTGAAGCGGTGGCCAAGGCGGTCGCGCAATGCAAACTGCCTGGCATCAAGCTGTTGCCGCCCACCCCGCTGATTCACTGATCCTCCGTGGTGCCAGTTGGCCTGTCGGCATAGCGAAGAAAATTAGAAAAAGCGCCGACCTGACTGGCGAGAATAGCGAAGTAAGTTAGAAAAAATAGCGAAGTAGGCTGGAGCATGAAAGAGGCGCGCGCGAGTGTCCCGTCCCCGGGGCGCCAGCCTGCCCAGCCATGCAACCAGTGCGGTGCGAGAGTCAAGCATTGTCGTCTTGCCACCGGATGTCCATCGCCGACCGCCTCAGATGCCCGGCTGAGTGTCGGCAGTATGAACCCATGCAAGGCGTCCTGTTAGCGGGTCACTGGAAACCCGATCGCGAGAACAAACGCAAAAAGCGCGTACAAAGAGCTGACTGCTACCAGGGTTCGCCCATGCACGACTCCGCGCCGGAACATCATCCACAAGAACAAGATGGCGACCGCAGTAATGATGCCGGACGCAAGCAGCGGCCCGTCAAATCGCCATGGAGTGTAGAAGATCCCCAGTGCACTCGGGATGGTGGCCTGAATCATCATGGCCCCCGAGATGTTTGCCAGGGCGAGGCGTTCCTTGCCCCGGCGGACCCAAATCAGAGCGTTCATCGTCTCGGGCAACTCCGTCGCAACGGGGCTGAGCAATAGCGCGACAAGGTGTGCTGGCCAGTGCAGCGCTGTGCCAATCGCTTCAAGCTGTGCCACAAAGACGTGTGAAGCGCCGCCAATCACGACCAGCGCGAGCAGCACTTGCAGCACGGCCCACCCCAGTGGAGGTTCCGCCAACTTCGGGCGAATCGAGAGGGGCTCCAGTTCCTCTTCTTCAGGTGCCGTGTCACTGTCCTTGATCTCGCGCCAGACATAGATCGCATAGGCGACCAGGAAAAGAATGCCCAGCCAAGGCTTGTATGCAAAGGCAACAAGCCCCAGGGCAACCTTGACAACAAAGGCGCCCAGGAAAGCGGCCTGGTCCCGGCTCATGCGTGCATGGTCGACTTTGACTTCCGCGGTGGGACGGCCAAGCTCGCGTCGATTCATCATCAACGCCAAACCAACTACCGCATATGCGAGTGTGGCCAGAACAAGCGGGCCGCCCATCGCAGCACCGACGCCGAGATCTTTCTGCTCAGGCGTCGAACCGAAGACCACGGCAACGAACGTGACGGCACTTTCAGGCAGTGCTGTGCCAAAGGCGGCCAACACCGAGCCGACGGCTGTGGCGCCGAGATTCAGTCGCTTGCCGCACCATTCAATGCCGTTGACGAAGTACTCGCAGGCCAAATAGATGGCGCCTGCCGATATCAGGAAAAGACCGATTGTGAGGAGCATGAAATGAGGTAGCCAGGCGAACGAGATAAACCAATGGCGCAACGACGCGCGTCGCCCGGCCTGGGTGTGCACGTCGCGGCCAAAGGTCTCGCCTAGCGGCTCTGCTTGCAGCAGAGGCTGTCCACACCATGAGACGGCAAGGTCTCAAGTTTGTTGACGTGGACTTCCGAGCATTGCGCCCGGAATGGCTACTCCCCAATGACAACGGGCCGGAGTGTATCAGCATCCCCCCTGGCACGCAAAAGTACAAAGACGCCTCAATGTCGCTCACTCGCTGCGATAGATCCCGTGTGCGAGATAGTCGGCTTGAATCGATCCGTCAGGTCCGGCTTAGCTCAGCTACCTATGTAGTCTGTCCAGAGGGCCCGCCGAAATTTGAGGTGCGCAGACACTTGCCCAATTCCGCCGCATTCCCTTTTTTGTAGGCGCTCCTATTCGCCACTTGATTCTCTTCCCTCTTGGCGTTCAGCGTTCTCCCGTTCCATGGCCGGCATTCCACGTTGTTTGACGGCTGCGACGCGTTGCTCAAAGCCAACGGAAAAACTGCTTGCAGGCTTACGTATGACTTTGTTACCCTTCGCCCCGTCAGAACTCGGAGTGATCTCCATGGACAGTTGTTCTAGTCGACCTTGGGTCGCACGTTGAACGGCTAGACAGTTTGGGCGCATCGCTGCGCTTCACCACTGCCTAGCCGCATTGCACGGCGGGTAGTGGATCTTGAGCGGGTTCTCCGCACAAGCCTCTCCCATCATTCGATCGTTTTATCGACACGGCCATGTGGCCGCGTACGCGTTTGCGTGCGTGGTTCCTGGGAGGCTCGTGGTCGGCCCATGCCTACGTCTGTCATAGAAGCAGACGAGGGAGGTCTCATGCTGTTTTTCTCGATGCTGCAGTACGCTTGGGTTGCAGTGCGTCCGCTCGTTCTGGTGCGCGCTGCTGCTCTGCGTCCCCTCCGTCGTCCGGCCTTGCTGGCTGCGATGGCTTTGTTCTCTGCTTTCACGCATGCTGCCCAAGCGCAAGAAGCTCCGGCTTCTGCTCCGGCTGCAGATGCGCTGCCTGCCGGTGGTGAGTTGGGCGACCGCTTCGGCTTCCATGGCCAATCGACGTGGGTCTGGCAAGCCAAGCCCGCCTTCAAGTCGCCGTACAGCGGCGACAACAGCCTGACGGCGGGCCGCGCCACGAGTTATTCCTTCAGCACGACGCTGGACCTGGGCATGCGGCTGTGGAAGGGCGCGGAATTCCACTTCAACCCGGAAGTGGTGATGGGCAAGGCGTTCTCCGATCTGCATGGCCTGGGTGGCCCCACCAACGGCGAGTTGGCCAAGGTCACGGGCACTGACCCGACGCTGTACCGCGCCCGCGTTTTCATGCGTCAGACCTGGGGCCTGGGCGGTGACACAGAAAAGGTCGACGCCGACTTCAACCAGTTCGCTGACGTGGTCGACAAGCGTCGCGTGGTGCTGACCGCGGGCAATCTGCCGGTGCTCGATGTCTTTGATGCCGTGGAGTACGCGCACGACCCGCGCACGCAGTTCCTGAACTGGTCGTTCATGACGCACCCGTCGTTCGACTATGCGGCCGATGCGCGCGGCTACAGCTGGGGCGTTGCGCTGGAGTACATCGACAGCGAGCTGGGCTGGGCCGTCCGCGCGGGCCGATTCCTGCAACCGCTTGAGTCCAACGGCTTGCCGCTCGACACGCGTTTTCTGAAGCACTACGGCGACATGCTGGAGCTTGAAAAGCGCTACACGCTGTTCGGCCAGGAGGGCAAGGTGCGCTTGCTGGGCTGGCGCAACTTCGCGCGCATGGGCCGCTTTGATGATGCGATTGCGCTCGGGCAGGCCACCGGTGCCGCGCCAGACCTGAGCCAGGTGCGGCGCGAGCACGCCAAGGTGGGCGTCGGCCTGTCGTTCGAGCAGAAAGTGGGCGAAAACCTGGGCCTGTTCACCCGCCTGAACTGGTCGGATGACAAGACCGAGACCTATGCTTTTACCGAGGTGGGCCGCAACGTGTCGTTCGGCGGTCTGCTCAAGGGCACGTCCTGGGGGCGGCCGAATGATGTGTTGGGGGCGGCCTTTTCGCTCAACATGCTGGGCCCGGATCATCGTGCCTATCTGGCGGCGGGCGGCAGCGGCGCCTTCCTGGGTGACGGCGCACTGAACTATGGCCACGAGCGCATACTCGAAGTGTTCTACAGCTTTCAACCGGTCAAGGGCATCACGCTCAGCCCCGATTTTCAGTTGATCCAGAACCCCGGTTACAACCGGGACCGCGGGCCTGCCAAGTTCTTTGGCATTCGTGCCCACGCGGAGTTCTAACGCCTACGGAGGACCCATATGGACAGTCCGAGTCGACCTTATCCGACAACCACATCAGTTTCCCACTAGGCCAGTCCGCCGCACGGTTTTCCCTGCTGCTGACTTGCCGCCCAGGCAAGGCAGCGGTGTCTGCATCGCTCCTTGATTGTTTGAATCTGCCGCCAGGGTAAGACGACCCCTGTGCGGCGATTGCCGCATGCCATGCACCCGTCGTGCGCATGTGGCGAGGAGTACCTATGCGCAAATTCAACATCCCCGCCCGTCGTTTCTCGGCAATCGCGCTGCCGTTCAGCTCGCCGTTCGTGCAGGCCCGGGCCGGTGCGCCCGAGCGTGCCAACGCCGTGCCCGCCACCTCCAACCGGCGTGCTGACGACGGTGGGCAGCCGCTCTCCAACCACGGCTACGCTGCCGCTGCCGTCCGGCTGTCGCGCACCTATTGGTAACCGGTGGGTCATCCAATCACCCAATAACAAATCGGAGGTCGCTATGACCCAACTGACTTCGGGCATCGACACACCACCACGTCATGCCGCTCTCGACGACGCCCATGTGGGCGACATCCGTGGGGCGCTCGGCACCATCGCCCACCATGACACCGGCGCGCGTGATAGCTGGCGTGCGCGCTTGCGTACATTGCTCGCCATCCTCGGGCCCGGCCTGATCGTGATGGTCGGCGACAACGATGCCGGCGCCTTCGGCACCTACACGCAGGCCGGGCAGAACTACGGCACCACGCTGCTCTGGACGTTGCTGCTGCTGATCCCTGTGCTGTACGTGAACCAGGAGATGGTGCTGCGCCTGGGCGCCGTCACGCGCGTCGGCCATGCGCGGCTGATCTTTGCGCGCTTCGGCAAGTTCTGGGGCAGCTTCTCCGTCATCGACCTGTTTCTGGTGAACGCGCTGACCTTGGTGACGGAATTCATCGGCATCAGCCTGGCGCTGGAGTATCTCGGCATCCCGCGTCATTGGGGCGTGTGTGCAGCGGCCGCGCTGGTGATGCTGGCCGCCTCCACGGGCGACTTCCGCCGCTTCGAGCGCTTTGCGCTGCTGCTGGTGGCGGGCAGCCTCACGCTTATTCCCATCTTTGTGATGGTGCACCCGCCGATGGGGCAGGTGGCGCGCGACTTCTTCGTGCCTGCTCTACCGGCCGGTGCACCGCTGGCGGAGGTAATGCTGCTGATCATCGCCATCGTGGGGACGACGGTGGCGCCGTGGCAGTTGTTCTTCCAGCAGAGCTACGTGATCGACAAGCGGATCACCGCGCGCTTCATCCGCTATGAGCGAGCGGACCTGTGGCTGGGCATCGTGCTCGTGATTGCCGGTGCCGTGGCGATGATCGCCTTCAGCGCGCAGGCCTTCCACGGTACGCCAGAGTTTGGCAACTACACCGATGCACTGGGCACGGCGAAAGGGTTGGAAGCGCACTCGGGCCGCTGGGCCGGTGTGCTGTTTGCGATCGCGCTGTTGGACGCCAGCATCATCGGCGCATGCGCGGTGTCGCTGTCCACGGCCTATGCTATCGGCGATGTGTTCGCTGTACGGCATTCGCTGCATCGCAAGCCGACGGAGGCCAAGGGTTTCTATGCGATTTACTTCGGGCTGACGCTGCTGGCCGCAGGGTTGGTGCTGACGCCGGGTGTGCCGCTCGGGCTGTTGACCAACGCGGTGCAATCACTGGCCGGCGTGCTGCTGCCGAGCGCGACGGTGTTCCTGCTGCTGTTGTGCAATGACAAGGCTGTGCTGGGCCCCTGGACGAACGGCCGCGCGATGAACATCTTCACCGGCGGTGTGGTGGCGGTGCTGGTGATGCTCTCCGTCATCCTGACGGCGGCGGTGCTGTTTCCCGGCATCGGCGAATTCGAGATCGGCGCGATCCTGATCGGCGGTTCGCTCATCGCCATTGTCATGTCGCTGGTGTTGTGGCACATCGAGCGGCGCAGTCATCGACCCCAGCATCCACTGCGCGTGAGCGTGCTCGATCGCGACCACTGGACCATGCCGCCGCTGGAGCAGCTCACGCCAGCACGTTGGACACCGCTCAAGCGCACGTGGATGTTTGTGCTGCGGGCTTATCTCGTGGTGGCCGCTGGACTGGTGCTGGTGCGGATCGCTGGGCTGGTGACGGGATGAGGCTAGGCCAACAGCCTACATACATCTTGCCTCACGCGCCGGGTAGCTGAAGCGGTTTTGAGTCCAGTTTGCCAACGGGGACAAGGGGTTGCTCGCAATCCCGGATGTTCACGTATACGTGCGCGTCCTTTTTCAACGGGCTGTCGAGAGGCAGTTGCACCACCACGTGTTGCAGTTTATGGCTGCTATGCATATATCTGCCGGCCGTGGTTCCGAAGTCGAACCTTACGACAGCAACCGGAGGATACGCTGCAGACAGGTCTCGCCTTTGGCGGCACAGCGCTCCGAACCGCCCCAGATCCGCTGGTGCACCAATCTTTTCGATTTCTCCGAGTCTCCATCCCTCGTCGTAGGCATATTTGCCTTCATAGATAGTCGAGCAACCGGCGAGGGACATGACCAGCATTGTGCTCATGGTGCGCATCTGCAGTGCGGAAGGAAGAGAGCGCATTCTGAGAACTCCTACCATCATCTGCCTCTTGATACTCCATTTGGACCTATGGCCACGAACCTGTTCGATAGGCATAGCGCATACTTGAAAAGTCCTGCCCTCCATTCAGTGTAGGTCACGTCTCCCACACAGTGATACCGTACAAATCACAGTGCGCTATTTGTCGAACGCGGTAAAAGAGGAAGACCGACAGAGTGAAAACGAAAACGCATCTCATGCAGGTTTTCGTTTGCGTCACCGGGTTATTCGGAAAAACGCATGCACGACGTCTATGCTTCGGCTGCCAGAAATTGGAGCCCCCCATGCAACACACTCGCTTATCCAGCCTTGTTGGAGTCATCGCAACGGTACTGGGTCTAACTGCGCTTCCGGCGTATGCCGTCCTTCCTGATGAGATTCAGGTCTACACCGGTGACATCAACGCGCCCGGCGAGTTTGGACTGGAGTTGCATCTGAACACGACGCCAAGCGGCATTGGAGAACCGTCTTATCCGCGCGAGGTCACGACACCGCATGGCTGGCGGGGCACTGCTGAATTCTCTTACGGCTTGACGCCTTCGGTGGAACTCGGTGTGTACGTCCCAACCGCGCTCACGCGCGAAAATACCTACTACGTCACCGGGCCAAAGGTGCGCGTCAAATGGATGCCCGTCCGACCCGAAGACGGTGTCGGTTACTTCGCTGGTCTCAACGTCGAGCTTGCTCATGTTGCAAGTCGCTTTGAGCAATCACAACAAGCGGTAGAGCTCCGGCCGATTTATGGCTATCAGAATGAGCAATGGCTATGGGCGCTCAACCCGGTGCTCGACTGGAATCTCTCCGGCCAGGATCGCAGTGGCGTGCCTGAATTCGCCCCGGCCCTCAAGATCGCCCGTACGGTGTCCACAGGCATTCGTGCCGGATTGGAGTACTACGCCGGTCTGGGTCGCGTCGACCATGTCTTGCCATTATACGAACAGCAGCACACGGCCTTTCTCGCGTTTGACGTGGATCGCAAGCCGTTCGTTTTCAACTTTGGCGTGGGCAGAGGCTTAACGCGCGCCACCGACCGGTGGACGTTCAAATGGATCTTTGAAGTCCCATTGAGTTAACCGTCAGCCCTCAGCGAGAAGGCTGGCGCCTCATCGGTTTTAGCGCCGTGCGACGTCAGCGTTGGGCCGGTTCCACCACCCGCCACCTAGGGCTTGAAACAGCGCTGCCGTATCGGCGAATCGGTTTGCACGCGCCCCAATCGTGGCTTGCACAGCAGTCTGGTAGGCCTGTTCTGCATTCAGCACAGCGAGGATGTTGACCTGGCCGATCGCGCGCTGCCTATCCGTGATGTTTAGAGTTCGGTGTGCTGCCTGTTCGGATCTGAGCGCGGCTTTCAGCACGTCGGCATCGGCATCTAGCGCGTGCAGGGTATCGGCGACGTTCTGGAATGCAGTGATGACGGTGCCACGGTACTGCGCCTCCGCTTGATCGACCCCCGCATCGGCTGCCCGTTTTTTCGCCAGCATCGCACCACCATCGAAGAAGGTCTGCGCCACATTGCCGACCAGGCTCCAGAAGACGTTGCCGTCCCGGAACATCTGGCTGAAGATTTCTGCGGTGCCGCCCTTGGTGCCGGTGATCGTCAGTTGGGGCAGCATATTGGCGATCGCCACGCCCACCTGCGCTGTTGCGGCGTGCAGCTGTTCTTCGGCTGCGCGCACGTCAGGGCGCTGCCGGACGAGATCCGATGGCAGCGACACGGGCAAGTCCTGCGGCAGCGTGAAGTCTGCAAAGGTGAACGTCTCGGCGATGCCTTCGCTAGGCAGCTTGCCGGCCAGTGCAGCCAACAGATCGCGCTGAACCGCCAGTTGCTTTTGCAGGTTGGGTAGCGCCTGCTCGGCCTGCGCAAGCGCCGTTTCGGCAGCTGCAATATCCAGCCCCGTTACCGCGCCCAGCGCGAACTGCTTGTGCAGGTTGTCGAGCAACTGCGTATTGATGCCGACAATGCGTTGTTGCGCTTCAATCTGCGCGCGCAGCGAGGCTTCCTGCACTGCCGCCACCACGATGTTGGACGCAAGGGTGAGGTGAGCCGCCTCCATCTGGAAGTACTGTGCCTCTTCGGTGGCCTTCAGTGATTCCACCTGCCGGCGGTTCAGGCCGAAGACGTCTGGGGCATAGCTCACCGTGAGCTGCGCGGTGTGCAGGGTGTAGATCGGTGCGCCAGAGGTGAGCGTGGGCGAAATCGTGCCGACGGCGTTTTGCTGTCGGCTCGGTTGATACGAGCCTTGCAGCATTGGGAAGAACGCTCCTTGTTGCGCGCGCGTTTGCTGCTGCGCCACGCGCAGTGCAGCCTGGGCGGCGGCCAGCGTGGGGCTGGCGGAAATCGCATCGGCAATCGTCTTGTTCAGCTTTTCTGACTGGAACGCCTTCCACCATTGATCGGAAACTGGCATCCCCGAGACAAAGCGCTGTGCTTCGCCGCCCTGCGTGGCTGCAGCCGATGTCTGCTGCGGCAGCGGCTTGGGCGTATAGCCAGTCACTTTCGGAGCATCCGGAGTCTTGAAATCCGGTCCGACCGCGCAGGCGGCGGTCAACAGGCATGCCGCCGCCACGATGGTCAGGCGCAGAAGAACAGTGGCGGACGATGGCATGCCGTGGGCAGTGTTGGCGGGCATGGAAGCACCCAGTTTGGTCGAATGGCGCCGATTCTATGGGGGCGTCGAATCGTTGCGAACTGTGATTCATCACAGTAGACCGCTCCACGTGCGGGCAGCATCATGCGGGCAAAATTTCTATCAACTGGGGTACTGCTGTGCAGGTTGATTACAAGTCCGCAGCCATTGGGGGCGTTGTCGCCGGGTTGGTCGTTGGCGGCCTGATGTGGGGAATCTGGGGGCAAAAGCGCTCGGAAGCTGCGCCCACACCATCGTATGCAGCCGCGCCGGTCACCGTGCCAGCGCCACCCTCACGCGATGGGCAGGCCGTGACCTTGAGCCAGGGCCAATTGCAGTACATCAAGGTTGCGCCCGTAGAGTTGCGCGAATTCGCCAACCGGCGCGAGGCGGTGGGCAATATCGACTTCAACGAGGACCGCGCTGTGCAGGTCTTCACGTCGTACCAAGGCAAGATCCGCAACACCTACGCCAAGGTGGGCGACATCGTTGCCAAGGGCAAGCCGCTGTTCGATATCGACAGCCCTGATCTGGTGCAAGCGGAATCCACGCTGATTTCCACTGCTGGTACGCGCAAGTTGACGACTGATGCGCTCGCTCGTGCGCGCCAGTTGTATGAGATCCAGGGCCTGGCACAGAAGGATCTGGACCAGGCTATCTCCGACCAGCAAGCCGCCGAGGCGGCCTACAAGGCCGCGCGTGAAGCCCTGGCTGTGTTCGGCAAGACGCCCGCACAGATGGACCAGATCGTGCAGACGCGCAAGACTGATTCGCTGCTGACGGTGGTGAGCCCGATCTCGGGCCAGGTGACCGCGCGCAGCGCGCAGCCAGGCTTGCTCTTGCAGCCCGGCAACGGTACGGCGCCATTCACGGTGGCTGATGTGTCCACCATGTGGATGCAGGCGTTCGTGCCGGAAGCCGATGCACCGCTGCTGCACGTCGGCCAGCCGGTCAAGATTCACGTCATGGCGTTCCCAAGCCGGGTCTTCAACGGCAAGATCACCACCGTGGGTGCATCGGTCGACGCCAACACGCACCGCATCCTGGTGCGTTCGGAAATCGACGACCCGAAGCACGAACTGCGCCCCGGCATGTTCACTTCATTCGACATCACCACCGGCGCGCCCATCCAATCCCCAGCGTTGGCGATGGACGGCGTGGTCCGCGAAGGCGACGGCACCATGACCGCGTGGGTTACGACCGACCGCAAGCGCTTTGCGCGGCGCGTGATCAAGCTTGGCCTGGAGCAGGATGGCTTTGTGCAGGTGCTCGAAGGCCTGAACGCAGGCGAGCTGGCCGCCAACGAAGGGGCACTGTATCTGAGCACGGCTGCCTCCGGCAGCGTCAATAGCGCTAATTGAGGGGAGTTCACCGTGCTCAAAGCGATTCTGAAGCTGTCGCTGCTGCGACGGCCGCTGATCCTGTTGTTCCTGCTGGCGTTCGTGACGGCAGGGCTGTTCGCGTATTCCAAGCTCAACATCGAGGCGTACCCCAACCCCGCTCCCGTCATTCTCGAAATCACGGCGCAAACGCCCGGTCTGTCGGCCGAAGAAATGGAGCGGTACTACACCGTGCCGATGGAGATCGGCCTCGCGGCGACGCCCGGTGTGGAGAACATCCGCTCCACGTCGTTCTATGGGTTGTCGTTCGTGCGCGTGACCTTTAAGTACGGGATCGACTACTACTTTGCTTACACGCAGGCGGCACTTGCCCTCCAGCAGAACGTCAGCCTGCCCAACAATGTGCAGCCGCAAATTCAGGCGTCCAGCCTGGTCGGGGAAGTGGTGCGCTATCAGTTGAAGGGCCCGCCCCACTTTGGCCTGACCAACCTGCGCACCTTGCAGGATTGGGTGTTGCAGCGCCGCCTGAAGACCGTACCGGGCGTGGCGCAGGTCGTCAGTTGGGGAGGCACGACCAAGGAGTACGACGTCGAGGTCGACCCGAAGAAGCTGGAAGCCTATGGCGTCACCCTGCCGCAGATGATGACGGCGCTCGGTAACGCCAATATCAACGTCGGCGGGCGCACGATCAACTTTGGCCAGCAGTCAGTCAACATCCGCGGCGTGGGTCTGATCCAAGACGTGAAGGACATCGACAAGATCGTCCTTACGCAGACCAATGGCGTGCCCGTGCAGGTCAAGGATGTCGCGAAGACGAAGATTGGTTTCGCGCCCCGTCTGGGCATTGCCGGCCGTGACAACGAAAGCGACGTCGTCACCGCCATCGTGGTGATGAACCGCACCATGCAGACCAACGACGTGGTGGCGCGCGTCAAGGCCGAGCTGGACAAGATCAACACCGATGGCACGCTGCCGGCAGGCGTGAAGGTCGAGCGTTACTACGACCGCTCGGAGCTCGTCTCGGTCACCACGCACACGGTCATGCATGCGCTGCTGTTTGGCTGCCTGCTGGTGTTCTTCATCCAATGGATCTTCCTGGGCGATTTGCGCAGCGCCATCATCGTTAGCGCCAACATTCCGTTTGCGCTGTTCTTCAGCATCCTGATCCTCTTGCTGACCGGCGAATCCGCCAACCTGCTATCGGTGGGCGCGGTGGACTTCGGGATCATCGTGGATTCGTCGGTCATCCTGGTCGAAAACATCTTCCGCAACTTCCAGATGCCGGCGGCGGAGCAGACGCGCCTGCTGATGAGCCGTGACGCGAAGATGCTGGGCTTCCGCGTGCCGGAGCGCTTGCGCATGATTTTCGTCAGTGCGCTGCAGGTCGATCGCGCGGTGTTCTTCTCCGCACTGATCACTGTGGCCGCATTTGTTCCACTGTTCACCATGCAGGGGGTGGAAGGCCAGATCTTCGGCCCGATGGCGCGTACCTATGGCTACGCGTTGGCGGGCGCGCTTATCGCCACCTTCACGGTCACGCCGGCGCTGTGCTCGTACCTGCTGCCCAAGAAGATCGAAGAGAAGGAAACCTGGCTCGTTCGCGCGTTGCACAAGGTCTACCAGCCTGCGCTGACGTGGTCCTTGTCCAACCGGCGCATTGCCGTGACGATCGGCGCGGTCGTGCTGGCGGTAACGGCGGCGCTCATGCCGCTGCTGGGTACGGAGTTCCTGCCGGCGCTTGAAGAAGGCAACCTGTGGATTCGGCTGACGATGCCGCAAACGGCGTCGCTGGAATCGGGCGTGGTACCGGTCGCGCGCATGCGCCAGATTTTGCTCAAGCACCCCGAGGTGCGCACGGTGGTGTCGGCCCACGGTCGCCCCGACGACGGCAGTGATGCCGCGGGCTTCTACAACGCTGAATTCTTCGTGCCCCTCAAGCCGTTCGACCAATGGTCGGCGGGGATGACCAAGGAGAAGCTGATCGCGCAGATCCAGAAAGAATTCACCAGTGAGTTCACCGGGGTCGGCCTGAACTTCTCGCAGTACATCCAGGACAACGTGGAAGAAGGGTTGTCGGGCGTGAAGGGGGCCAACTCGGTCAAGATCATCGGCCCGGACCTGCAGGTGCTGGAGCGGCTTGCCGATCAGGTACAGGGCGAGATGAGCGAGGTCAAAGGCATCACAGACCTGGGCATCTTCCGCGTGCTCGGTCAACCGAACCTGAACGTGCGCATCAACCGTGAGGCGGCCGCGCGCTATGGGCTCAACACTGGGGATGTGAACACCGTGGTGCAAGCGGCCCTGTCGGGCTCTCAGGCGACCACCATCCTGGAAGGCGATCGGCAGTTTGCACTGACGGTGCGGCTGGCCCCGGAGTACCGTGCCACAATCGATGCGGTGCGCAACATCCGCGTCGCCTACTCGAACGCGAATGGCGGCAACGCCTACATTCCGCTCTCGGCGCTGGCTGACATCACGCTGGATACGGGGGCGTCGTACATCTATCACGAGAAGAACGCCCGCTATATTCCGGTCAAGTTCAGTGTACGCGGGCGCGACCTGGGCGGCACGGTGGAAGAAGCGCAGCAGCGCATCGCCCAGCACGTCAAGTTGCCGCAAGGCTACCGCATCGAGTGGGCGGGTGAGTTTGAAGAACTCGAACAGGCCAAGCAGCGGCTCGCGGTCATGGTGCCGATCAGCATTCTGTTGATTCTGGTCCTGCTCTATGGACTGTTCAATTCGCTGCGCGATAGCCTGATGGCGCTGGCCGGTATTCCGTTTGCGATCACCGGTGGGGTAGCGGCACTGTTCCTGACGGGGCTGGACTTCAGCGTCTCGGCGGCCATTGGGTTCGTCTCGTTGTTTGGTGTATCGGTCATGGACGGCATCCTGATGATCACCTACTACAACGACTTGCGCCGGGAGCGCGGCCTCCAGCCAACTGAAGCGATGTTCCATGCGGCGCAACAGCGCATGCGGCCAATGCTGATGACGGCCCTGTCGGCGTGTATCGGCCTGTTCCCGGCGGCGATTTCCACGGGCATCGGCAGCCAGGTGCAGCGGCCCCTAGCCACCGTGGTTGTGGGCGGCATGTTGGTGGGCCCGTTGATGCTGCTGGTGATCGTGCCTGCGTTGCGGATGGTATTCCTCGGCAAGGAGCCGCCTGAAGACTCGCCCCTTGAGGAAGCGCCGGTCTGAGCGATGGCCGCCGCTTCGTGCGGCGGCCCCTATGGTTTGATAATGCCCGAGCTGGAAGCCCTGACCACGGCTTCGATGCGCGTGGCGACGCCCAGCTTTTCGCGCGCATTGTCCATATGGAAATCGACCGTGCGCTTGGAGAGCCCAAGAATCGTGGCGATCTCACCCGATGTCTTGCCGCGCGCAGACCATGCTAGCACCTCGACCTCACGCTCGCTCAGTTGTACGGGCGGATGTGCGGTATGCGTGCGCGGCCGTCTGGCGAGCCGGGTCTGCACAATGCTCATCAGGATTTCGAAGTCGACCGGTTTGGTCACATAGTCATCAGCACCCAGGCGACGCCCACGCAGTTCAGAGTCGCGTTGCGCCATCGCCGTCAAAAAGACGAACGGAATTTCAGCATAACGTGGCGCGAGCGTGCGCAATTGCTCCAGCAACTCGAACCCGGTCATGCCCGGCATGCCTACGTCGCACAGCACCAGATCGGGGGCTTCGCGCAGGAGCATCGCCAGCCCGGACTCACCATCGTTCGCCGTGATCACGGTGTAGCCGTGTTCGGCCAGTTCTTCGGTGATCAACTCGGCGGTTTCAACGTCGTCTTCAATGCAGAGGATCTTGGGGTTGGCTGGCTTCATGGGGATTTCAGCTGGTGGTATGGTGACTGATGCTCCGCTCATGACGTCGTCAAGAAAAACTGCGCAGGACATTACCTATGCAATCGCCAAAAACGGTCACAGCCGCGCCAGACGGGCGGCGCTTTGGAATCGCATCGCCGTTGATCCTGCGTCCCATCCGGGTCCGGCTGACGCTGGTGTTCGTGATCTTTTTACTGCTGGTGGTCGGCGTCGGCGCTTTCAGTATCGACCAACTGGCGAGCTTCCACAGCGTATCTGCGCAGATCAGCGGGCGCTGGCTACAGAACAGCCGGATTCTGGGCGACCTCAACAACTACATCTCGGATTATCGCGCGGCCGAAGGCGATTTTCTGATCGCCTCATCACGCGCTGACCTGCGAGCCGCCGACGAACAGGTCGCCATGCTCGACAAAGCGATTGCCACGTCCCAGGCCCGCTACGACAAGATCGAACACGACAGCGCCGAGCACGAGCTTTACAGCCAGTTTGTCACCCAATGGAACACGTATCGCGAGCTTGCGCGACGGCTGATGATTTCTGCCAAGGCAGGCGACGTAGCGGGTGCTGCGCGGCTCTATCACGCGGATTCCAAACACGCATTCGACTTGGCCAACGACACCTTGGGCGTGATGACCGAACGCAGTGTCGCTGGCGCCACGGCAGAAACCGAGCGAGAGGCGCAGGCCTACCACGATGCGCGGCAACTCATCGTTGGGGCGATCGTTGTGGCGGCATGTCTGGTCGTGCTGGCCGTGATCTACCTTGTCTTTGCCGTGTCGCGCCCGATTGCCGTGCTAGTGGATCGCATGCACCGCGTTGCCAACAACGATACCCAGATCGACATCCCAGGCTTGGACCGCCACGACGAGATTGGCGACATCGCGCAAGCCGTGGCGCGTTTTCGAGAAAACACAATCGAACTGGGGCGCAGCAAAGATGTACTGACCGCCCAGGCGGCCGTATTGCAGGAGACGCTTGACAAAGAGCGCCGCATGGCCGAACTCCAACGCAATTTCATCTCAATGGCGTCGCATGAATTCCGTACGCCACTGGGCGTGATTGACGGCCAGGCCCAGCGGTTGATACGCACGCGTGATGCGTTGCAGCCCGAGGCGCTCGAAGAACGCTGCGGGAAAATCCGGGCGGCCGTGCAGCGCATGACGCACCTGATGGATCACTTGCTCGACTCTTCGCAGTGGCTGGATTCCACGACGCCAGCAGCGATGCGGCGCACCGATTTCCCGCTTGCAGCGCTTCTGCACGAGGTTTGCGAAATGCACTTGGAAGGCACGCCGAGCGCTCGGATCGAGGTGTGCATAGAGACGGATGAGCCGAACACATTCTTCGGCGATGCCCGGCTCTTATTCCAGGCCTTCAGCAATCTTGTCGGCAACGCCGTTAAGTATTCGCCGCCAGGCGCACCGGTCAGTGTGCGTATGCGCAGCGATGCCGACGGTGTGTCGGTAACTGTGGAAGACCGGGGCCTGGGCATACCAGAGCGCGATATCGAGCGCTTGTTCGAGCGCTACGTGCGCGGCGGCAACGTTGCAGGGACGGTTGGAGCAGGTGTCGGGCTTTACTTGGTGAAGCTGGTCGTGGAACTGCACCGAGGAACGATCACTGTGACCAGCGAAGAAGGCAAAGGCTCAAGATTCAACGTGTTCTTACCGCGACTGAACGGCTAGCTTGTACCGGCTGTGAGCCTGTCTACGGGATCGACGTGGGTCATGACATTGAGAACATCATGTCTTTCCATGACGCGTCGCCTTGCTTCCAGCGCGATGTCGTGACCGACCTTCACGGTTGCGGTGCTTTCGATCTCCAAGTGCGCGTCCACCAGGATCATGTCGCCCATCTTGCGTGTCCGAACGTCATGAACGCCAAGCACGCCTGGCGTGCCGAGCATTACTTGCCGAATTTCGGTCGCTGTCTCTTCATCGACGGCTCTGTCCATGAGATCGTGCAGAGCATTCGAGCCAAACTGCCACCCCATTCTGGATACCATCAGCCCCACAATGAGTGCGGCTACCGGGTCGAGCAGGTGAAATCCAAGCAAATTGCCGATGATGCCGAGTGCGACCACCAACGAGGAGGCTGCGTCGGAGCGAGCATGCCAGGCGTTCGCTATCAGCATGCTGGAGCGCACGCGCTCGGCGACGGCCAGCATGTACCGGAACAACAGCTCTTTGCTCACCAGTGCGCCAAGTGCGACCCACAAGCCAATCAACTTCACATGTGAAATTGATTCCGGATGCTCCAGCTTTGTCACCGCACTCCAAAGCATCCCGATGCCTACGCCAAGTAGCAGCAAGCCCAAAACCAGGGATGCCGCTGTCTCGAACCGAAGGTGACCATAGTGATGTTCTGCGTCCGGTTCCTTCTGGCTATGGTGTCCGGCAAAGAGGACGACGAAATCCGAAACCAGGTCGGAAAGCGAGTGAATTGCGTCGGCTATCAACGCTTGTGAATGGGCAAGAACGCCAGCAACCAGTTGCGCGGCCGTTAGGGCCAAATTGACACCCACGCTCACGAGAGTGCTGCGTTTCGCCGCGCGCTTGATGGCCGGTGTCTCGCTGTCGAAATCGATCTCGGTTGGCTGTTGCATGGTCTGGTTTGTCTGATGGTCGAGGACCGGTCACCTTGAGGGCGAGCGCCTGGATTTGTCCGCGATCATAGGTTGAGAATTGACCGTTTGGGGAATAACCGGCAGCCGCAGAAAAGAATCCGCATGAGAGGCGTTCGCATTCGCTGGTGCACTGGTGGGCACAAGTGCAATACCGGGATCCCTGATCTAGGAAAGCGGCGTTTTCAGCCACAAGCCGGATCAGATTGCCTCGGGGTCAGAAAGCCATTTGCATCGAACCGAGTGCTTCATGCCAGATGCAATTGGCAAGGGGCGAATCTAAGTCCCTATCGACCATTTTGAACATGCACGCTAAGACAATTCGTTAGTGAGTCAGCATCGGCCTTCCGAACAGCGCCGGCAGGAAATCGTCCAGAAAGAACAACACCTGAACGTTCGCGCCGACACCGCGCGTTGATCCGTGGGTCAAGGGGAGGACCAGTTCCGCTGCCACCTGCCACGTATCCTTGACATAAGCGAAGCCTGGGTTGACGGTGCCACGCGTACGCTGGCCCCGTGGTGAGTCGAATGCGAATTCGACCAACGGGACCCATTGATGGAGCGGCTCCTCTTTGGGGAGCACGCCTGGTACAAACCGATCCGTCAAATAGAGCGTGCTGTACTCCAATGCGAACCCCCAATGCACCGTGGTGACGTTGGCTGTCCTCACAGGGTTGAACTGTCGCGTCATCGGGTCGTAGCTCAAGTTGTCCGATGTTTTGCTGGTCGGCACGGCCACGCTGACGCCAGCGGTGATGCCCAACGGCCGAAGCCAAGACCACGCCTCAGGCAAGGCACCCAACCCCTGACCTACATACAGGCTGGGGGCAATGGTCGCTGACGTGCTGGCGCCGAGTCGTCTGGCGCCGGTCTGGGGCAGCCCATAGATCAGCGAGGCGGCAACAAGCGTCTCGTTCAGATCGTCTTCGTAGAGCCGGGATTTGAGAATCAGGTCGGAACCGGTTGCGCCTGGCTGGCGTGCACTGTCCCAGTCGCGCCGGATGAAGCCGCTGTCAAAGCCGATCGAGACCTCAGGTGTCAGCAACCGCGCGAATGAGACTGTCGCGCCGCGATCCGTGACGTTGCGGCTGTTGTCAGGGTGCTGCACAGCGCCGGCGGTGATGGAAAATTCGTCAGCAACAGCGGGGTCGTCGAAATTCAGCGTTCCCGGAAAGAAGCGGTTGCCAGCAATGCCATGCGCATGTGATGGGCTGGAGACGAGCGCAGCAAGAGCGAACGCTGCCGCGCAAATGCGGGCAAATCTAGATGGGTGGTACATGGCCGGGAGAGCGTCCGCGGTCAGGCCGCGACAATGTTTTCTTGTTTTGGTTGGGCGAATGCGGCACCCACATGGCGGGGTACCGCCCCCGTTCTAATCGTCCGGAGGATATGTCCAGGTCGGACGTCAGGTTATTTGGTCGGTAACGAATGAACCTCGATCGTAACGTGTGACAGCGCTTGGAATCGCCGCAGCCGTTCGTGATAAAACTGCGGCCCGCGATGCGCCTGGCGTGTGCCGACCGAGACCACCACGCCCAGGTGCCCAGGGCCGATGCGCCAGACGTGCAGATCGAGCAGCGCGTCGCCATCGGTTTCCAGTGCAGTCTTGATGCGGCCGCCGATTTGCTTGTCTGGTGTCATGTCGACCAGGATGCCACCCGTGTCGCGCATCAGTCCGTACGCCCAGTTGGCGATGACCAGCGCACCGACGATACCTGCAAGCGGGTCCATCCAGAGCCAGCCGAAGGTTTTGGCCAGCAACAGCCCGATGATGGCCAGGACAGAGATGGCGGCGTCGGCCAAGACGTGCACATAGGCCGCGCGCATGTTGTGGTCGCGATGGTGCGCCCCGTGTCCATCGGCGTGATCGTGCTCATGCTCTTCGAAGGCCACGCTGTATTCCTGGCCGCCGATGCCGAGCACGGCAGTAAAGGCATGCGGCTCCGGAATCTCTGTGGTGGATTCTAGGTAGTTCGCCTTGCGGACCATCAGGAATTCCTGGCGGCTGCCGTCCGGCCGGATGGTGGTCACCGTCGCCACGTCGCTGGGCAGCGGGATGGTTTCTCCAGCCAAGCGGAAAACTGGCGGTACGTCGTCTTCAAAGATCGACAGCGCGAACACCCCTGCTGGCGCGTTGATGTGCTGCACTTCCTTGCCGTGTGCATGTTTGTCGCCAAGTCCGGCTGGGCCGTGATCGTGTCCGTGGGCATGACCATGGTGATGACTGTGGCCATGGCTGTGGCCATCGTGGTCGCCACCGCTCAGCAGCCAGGCACTGGCGATGTTCACCAGCAGGCCGACCACCGCAATCGGGATCGCCTCACTAAAGTGGATCGGCACCGGCGAGAGGAATCGCACCACAGCCTCGTAGCCGATCAGCAGCGCGATCATCGCCAGGATGATGGCGCTGGTGAAGCCGGCCAGGTCGCCGAGCTTGCCTGTACCGAACACGAAGCGTGAGTCGTTCGCGTGGCGCCGCGCATATGTGTAGGCCAGCGCCGCGATCAGCATGGCGCCTGCGTGCGTCGACATATGCAGCCCATCGGCCACCAGGGCCAGCGAGCCAAACATGCTGCCGCCGATGATCTCAGCGGCCATCATCAGCGTGCACAGCACGATCACGGCCCATGTCTTGCGCTCGTTTTTCTCGTGCCCTGCGCCCAGGAACACGTGGTCATGACCGATACCGAACGGCGTGTCGTAGAAATTGCTCATGGCTGGCTCATTTGAAATAGCTGTGCACGACCTCGATCAGCTGCTCCTTGGCGCTGCCTTCGGCGTGTTCATGTTCGTCATCCACCTCGGTCAGGTGGGTGCGTATGTGATCTTCCAGCACGACGGCCAGCAGGCCATTCATGGCGCCGCGGCAACTCGTGATCTGCTGGAGCACGGGGGCGCACCCTTGCTCCTCCTCCAGTGCGCGCTCAATGGCATCCAGCTGGCCCCGAATCCGGCGAACGCGGTTGAGTAGCTTCTGCTTCTCACGGATGGTGTGGCTCATCGATCACCTCATTAAATATACTATAGGGGGGTATACTACATTGAGTTCGGCTGCCAAGGGAGCAACATTTGCACCGAACCAAAGGACGTAGCCCTCTGCATATATGACGGCGAAAACGTCCGACTGCGTGACGCGAGCGGGATTTCTTGCCGCCGGCCCGCAACGCCATCGGTAACGCGGTGCGTTACACCCCCGATCGATAGTCAGGAGGGCCCCGTGTGTGCACTACATAAGTTGCTCTCAGCGACCTAGACTGAAACGCGCTCAGTGCATTGAGCCCCCTCGCGATGGAGGGTCGACAAGTCAGGGTGGGGAAAGCAAGAATCCACGGATGTGTGCTTTGTGGAGCGCTTTATGCCGGTGCGCCGGATCCCTAAGAACTACCTCTTTGTCACTGGACGTCATCCCTCCCCGCTGGCGGATGAGGTCATTGAATTCGAGTCGATTCTGGAGAAGGAGTACATGCTCCTGCTGGACTCGGATCCCCAAGTGGAATCGTACGAATGTCAGCCGGTCAAAATTGCACTGTCTCGCGGCCGAGTTTATGTTCCAGATCTGCTGGTGACCTACCGCTGTTCTCCGTCGGGCAATCAGCGGTCTCCAGAATTGGTGGAAATCAAGAAGCGGGAATACCTTGATCGACACGCCGAGACGTATCGCGAGAAGTTTGCAGCGGCAACTGTCGTCGCCGAAGAGAGAGGCTGGGTCTTCGTTACCCGAACAGAGATCGACATCCGGACGCAGCACGTTCAAAACCTGAAGTTTCTGCATCGGTATCGCCATACGCCCGCGGACCCGGTCGCAGTGGAGCGCTTGCTTGCTGCGATGCGCCGGCTGGACAGTCCAACGACCCCCGAGACACTACTTGGTAGTTTGGCGGACACCTTAGAGATGCGCGCAGGCCTGATTCCCGTGCTTTGGCATCTTGTTGCTCACGGCGAAATCCAAGCGGACTTGCAGATTCCGTTGACGGATAGCACGCAGCTATTTCTACCGAGCTAGCCATGGCAAGCAAGTCGTTAGGAAAGACGCCGACTCTTCTGCCGATTAAGAAGGGCAGCAGCTACAGTCACGATGGGCGCGCATACACAATTCTCCGCTACGCCGCCTTGGACCAGGTTCTCGCACGCGAGGACGCGTCGGGAGCGATTGTCATTTTGAACATAGGGTCGCTCAAGCCTCCGTTCAGAGGCAGTGATGGCTCGCCCGAGCCCCAAGGCCAGATCGACCTCGAAGACGTATCGGATGACGACTGGGAAGAGGCGCAAAGCCGCCTAGACATCATTAGTCCTCTGCTCGCTCTTCGGCGGAATCGAAAGAAAGCAGACTACGTCGCTGTGGCAGCCGACGCAGACGTGAGTATCGCGACGCTCTACAACTGGCTGCGGACCTACCTTGCGTCTGAACAGCTGTCTTCGCTAATACCGACGCGCAAGAGCGGTGGCCGCGGGCGCAGTCGCCTCGCGCCAGAAGTGAAGCTGATCTTGGACAACTACGTTCAAGAGCACTATCTGACCATGCAAAAGCCGTCCGTAGCGAAGGCGGCCAGGGAAATTCGCCGCCTGTGCTATGTCGCGGAGCTTGAGCCTCTTCCGGCCGAGTCGACGATACACCGGCATCTAAGTTGGTTGGATGAACAAGAAGCGCTCAAGCGTCGTGAGGGGCGCCGCGCCGCTGAGCAACGATTTAGCGTGAATAAGGGATCCATTCCGGATGCTGAGTGGCCTCTTGCCATGGTGCAGGTCGATCACACTCTGTTGCCCGTCATCATCGTGGACGACAAGCACCGCAAGTCGATCGGACGGGCCTGGATCACTTTGGCAATCGATGTTTTCAGCCGCGCATGTTTGGGCATGTACTTGTCTCTGGATCCACCTTCAGCGATGTCCGCGGGCATGTGCATCTCGCACGCCATGTTGGATAAGGGGGAATGGATGGCGCGGCTGGGGTGCGGAGATATTGAGTGGCCCTTCCGCGGCCCCATAGACGTACTCCATATGGACAACGCCAAGGAATTCAGAGGCAAGATGCTGGCCGTCGCTGCGAGGGAGTACCACATCGATATTCACCTCCGGCCGGTAAAGCAGCCTCGCTACGGTGCGCACATCGAGCGGCTCATGGGCACCGTATCGGAGGAGTTGAAAGAGCTCAAAGGGGCAACGTTCGCGAATCCCCAGCAGAAAGGAGAGTACGACGCCGAGGGCAATGCCTGCATGACTATCGATGAGCTGGAGAAATGGCTTGTCCTGATGTTCGCTCGATATCATCGAGACGTTCACGCGGGCATTGGCACGACGCCGCTGACCAAATGGACCGAAGGCATTCTCGGCACACGGGGAAAGATGGGCCGTGGAATCCCACCGATAGTCGCCGATCCCGAGAAGGTCCGCATCGACTTCATGCCATTCGAGGAGCGAGCGATCCGAGGAGATGGAGTTGTCAACGACAACATCCACTACTTCCACGATGTCTTGAGACCGTGGATTGGGGAACGCGATCCTGACAATCCGAAGCGAGGTAAGAAGTTCCGGTTCCGCTATGACCCACGCGACATGAGCGTGTTGTACTTCTTCGATACCGATCTCAAACGGTATCAGGCGATTCCCTATCGAGATTCGAGCTTGCCGCCGGCAAGCATCTGGGAGATACGTGCAGCCAACAATGCAGCGAAGGCTGCGGGCATGAAGGAATACAGCGAACGGGACTTGTTTGCGCTGATCGCGCGGCAGCGCGAACTCGAAGAAGCTGCCGCTGAAAAAAGCAAGGCGGCACGTCGTGCTGAGCAGCAGCGCAAACAGCAGGACAAAGCTCGCGCGCAAAAATCTAAAGACCTGCCACGGGCCTCGAAGATCGAGCCGTCCAGGCTTGCGCCGGCAGTCCGTGGGTACGACCCAGACGATATTCAGGCACTGAGCGACGATGAATAGCACGACGGTTGAGTATGGCCACCTCAGTCCAAAGGCACAGGAGTACCTGGACCTGCCAACCAAGGATCGGATTCGGAAGATTCAGGAGGGCACGTGGCTACAGCTCGACCATGCGACGACCACGCTCCAGAAGCTGGAGGATCTGCTCGACTATCCAAAGGTAACGCGGATGCCGAGTTACCTGATTGTTGGTCCGTCATATAGCGGCAAGACATCCATTCTTGAGCGATTCCGCGATCAACATCTTCCCGACGTGGATCCCGAGCACGAGGCAACACGGTGTCCGGTGGTGATGGTCGACGCACCACCCAAGCCCGACCTATCCGACTTCTACAGTCGAATCATGGATAGTCTGATGACGCCATATAAGCCGACGGCCCCAGTCTATGAAAAGTACTCGCAGGTCAAACGCCTCTTTGGCGAGATGGATGTGCGCATCCTCATCATCGACGAGATCCACCATCTAATTGCCGGTGGCCTGACCAAGCAACGCGAGTTTCGCAACGCACTCAAGAGCCTGAGCAATGAGGCGAAGGTCAGTATCGTCGCCTCAGGGATCGAAGAGGCATACAACGCGTTCAATGCCGATCCGCAGATGTCGAGTCGATTCGTTCCGATCGAGATGCCCAGTTGGACGCCCGGCCGGCAGCTAGGGACGTTGCTGAAGACGCTGGAGCGCCGGACGCCGCTGCGCAAGCCATCAGGGCTGCACTACCCCGAGATGATGCAGGCGATCTATATGAAGAGCGAGTCCACTCTCGGTGACATCTTCGATCTCGTGAAAACGGCGGCGGTTGACGCTATCCGTTCCGGCGAGGAAGCGATTACCGAAAAGCAGCTCGAAGCATTGGACTGGGTGCCGCCCTCCAAGCGCAAGACCTACAGGCGAAGGCTGTGAAAACCTGGTCATGCGCCAACGTGCTGCTCTGGCCGATTCGGTATAAACCGATACCGGGCGAGTTGCTGTCGAGCTGGGTTGTTCGATTGGCGCATGGCCACGGAATGAGTTTGACGTCATTCTGCAATCTGGCACTCGGAGCTGACGCACGCGTGTTGACAGTGGACATCGACCGGCGCAGCCCACAATGGCTTCTGGAGTCGCTGGCACTGCACACGGGGACTCCGTTGGAGGCAGTTCGTCAGACGACGCTGCGGTTCTATGAAGGGACGCTGTATCCAGAGTTCCACGTTGGTGGAATTCTTCCGTGGGTGATCTCGATCAAGCTGCCGCGAAGCGCCCGGCTTGGCCCAGGTCTTCAGTTTTGCCCGTACTGTCTAAGGACTGATCCAAGACCGTACTTCCGCCGCTGCTGGCGAGTCGCACTGCAAACATTCTGTGAGCGGCACCAGCGTTTGTTGCTCGATAGGTGCCCCCGTTGTGGCGCGAGCTTGTTTGTTCAGCGCGTCGATACAAACTTGTGTCACGCGGAGATCGATGGCATTTGCCATTGCCACAACTGCGACTTCGATCTTCGGATGGCGGAGGCGCCCAACGTAGATGATCGAGGCAGTGGTCTCCTTTCCGAGCTGCAGCAACTGACGCGCGATCTCTCTTCGTTGGGCGCCGCGGGCCCGCGAGACCTGTTGGATCGTTTGCACGCTATGGCCGTGACGATGTTGTCGTGCAAGGTCAAGCCGCGTCTCTGTGACTGTCTAGCCTGTCGCTTCGGTTACTCCGACTTGGAGATTGTGCGCACCAGAAAGCCGGCGCTGGAACTGCAATCTGTACTGGCTCGGCATGCAGTATTGCTGTGGTCCCTTTGGCTGCTTCAGCACGATCCCGAGGCGCACGCGCAGCCTGTCAAGCCCACTGCTCCGTTGCACCACCATTTTGTTAAGGATATCTTGGCTGGGTATCGGCGCGAGGCGTCTCTTCACGCGCGTCGAGACTTGCCCGCTGAGCTTCCAATTGCGATGAGCAGCTCACCGCAGATACGCGATGGCTGCGTGGTATAGCTGCATTGAGATCCAGGAGCGCAGTTCGTCGGGAGTACTGGCCTGCGTGTGTTCCAACGCCATCACACGATGGTCGCCACCGTCCTGTACTGAGATGAATGCTCCCGTCGCGGCCTGGACTGCACGTTGTATCGCTTCATCGCTCTGGTTTTTCAAGGGAACCGCAAACGATATAGGCGGGTTGGCTTCGTGAACCATGAGCAACGTGGATGCTTCCTTTGAGGAAACAGCAAAGGCAGCTACACGCTTGAGCCGGTGATTGTCTTCAGGCATCAAGAGGTGCTCGTTCAGCACACCGTCCTCGTCTGAGATCAGTGGCATCGGGACGGTCCAGCCATCGTCGCGGCTCGCCGTCAGGACTCGCACGGAAGCATCATTCAGCGTGGATAGCGCTTTGACAGCGTGTTCGAGGAATGCCGGCGGGTCTGGAATCTCGCTGTCATCGTCGACGATCTGTGTTTCGCGGATGCGCTTTGTGGAGCCCGGTTCGCCGATCGCGTGCTCGTTGATCGGTTCGCCGGACGAGGCACTAGCGCGAGGCTTTTGTCCGGCTATTGTTCGGTCGGCGAAGACGTATTTGTTTTCCAGGTCGGTGAATCGCCGATTGCCGCGCACGGGCATCGTAGCCGGAGCAAGCTGCGACGAAGGGTCATGCTCCTCCAGGCTGACTTGGGCGGGTTCCTTGGCTTTCCGGGCTGTGGGCGGTGCTTCCTGTGGCGGGGTATCGGGCACCATTCCGGTAGTGTGAGCTTTCTTTCCACCCGTCACATGGAACCGCAGTGACTTGAAGGGGAACGGGTGCGAGCAACTCAGGAGTTGATAGACGAGGAACGTTCCTTTGGGATCATTGCCTCGCGACAGCCACTTCCCAGCGGCTCGCAGTGTTGTCGTTCCTTCGAACGGAAATAGGGTCTGCGGGTAAACCTCTTGGCGAGCCTGAGCGGCGCGTACGCAGGAGGCTCCAATCATTTTGGCCGCGCGCCATGCCAGCCGACTGCCGGCGATTCTTGCGACGTCCTCGGCGCTTGCGCGCGGAATACGGTCGGCAAGTTGAAGCGTCATCCGGTTGTGCCGATCTATTGCCGGCGTCCCCGTGTAAAGATGCCCTCTATCGAGTTGGGGGTGGAACAGCCTGTTGAGGAGCTCACTGGACGAGCCGAAGTAGAAACGGATCAACTCCATGCAGGGCACGACAAGGAGCTTCCCGTCTGGCAAGGTGACTCGAACGCAATAGGAGTGCGTGTTCTCGCGATGTCCAGCATGCTCATGGAGCGGCAGCATGAAACTGCCGTCTTCGAAGCTCGATCCAGCTTTTACTAGCTCGCAGGTGTCCTGGCTGATCTCCAGGTTCTCGCAATGCAGTTCTTCGTCAGCGGCACGGGATTCCAAGCTCTGTTCGCGCCACACGTCGCCGATACGCAGGAGCATTGTGGTTCCGACTGAAACCCAGCATCGGGTCTGCTGCCTTTCGGTTTCGCGGAGCGAGAGAAGCGATAAGCGACTGCTGCCTTCAGGGCACTTGTCCTTGGACAAGGAGACCAGAACGGACGGATGGCGCCGTCGCACCATGCGATCGGGGAAGGCGATGGGGCCGAACCAATCCACGCGCCAACGGCCTTCCCTTTTTGGAAACGCGTTTATGCGGAACATGTGATCCTGATCTGATCGTCAAAGCGTCGCCCGGCACGGGGATCTACCTGGCCGCGGCCGAGCGCCGATGACGAATTTCTGGCTGTTGCTTACGCCCGGCTATGACGGAGGTACAGATACACCAGTCCGATCGGCGCAATGAAGATCGCGAAAGCCCAACAGATCAGCATCGTGCTGAACTTGGCGAACAGCATCACGATTGCGTTCACGAAGAAGACGTTGTTGCCGAGAATGAAGTTCATCACGCCTTCGTACACGAACCGGGCATATGGATAGAGCACGGTGCTGATGAGGGCGAACAGAACCATCTGGTAGGGGAGCGGTTTTCCGGCGTTGCTCGCGAAGAGGAATATGAACGCGGGAAAAATCACGCCAAACAGGAAATGGCGGAAGTAGTAAGCACGAGAGAGGCCACCAAAGGTTTTTGCGAACAACGTATTCATAAGTCAATCTGATTTGCGGGTACGAATCGAAAATGCACGCGGGCCGTTCGTGGGTTGCCGCGATGCCCAACGTACATTTAACGGCGGCGAATTCGCTTGCCGCACCCCTCGCCCGAAGGGAGGCGAATTCCGAGATATCTATATCAGGTGTAAGAGTATTTTAATTGTGGTTGCCAAATTTTCTTGGAGCCCAGTATGGGAGGTATCTGCGCCAATCCAGTGATGTATGAGATTAAATATCCCTCTAATTGGGGGGGGCTAGATCACTGAGCTATCTAACCGTCTGAGGGTACACTCCTCAGCCAAGAATCTTAGGGTTCTGAGAAATGGTCGAGGGGATATCGTGCAGGTCAGGCCTACGTGTGCCGGCCGTACGGTAGTGGGGATGGCGATTGCAACTTCGGCGATGGTCGACGTAGCGCAGATCATAGGCAACAAAACAATGGACGCACTTAGTGAGGCACAGCGCAACTGGATAGATGGCGCTCCCATTATTCCTGCCACGTTGACGGTACGAGCACTCGATGGCCAGTCAACGCATACCTATGAAGTTCTGGATCGAGATGCGGAGGGGCGTGTGCACGGTTTGCACAAACGCCGCGGGTGGAAGGGGTTCGTCTTGAGGGTTCGCGACCCGGCGACCCATGAGGAGTTTGCTGCCAAGCTTGCAGTCCCCGGCGACTACAAGCAGCCACGGCTCGAGCAAGAGCTGCTGTATACATCCAAACTTCGTCCAGCTAAATCGCTCTTTGTTTGCCCGATGTCAGTCGGCCTTTCTGCGCCGCCGCCGGGTATGCCGGATGCCGAAGAAGACTTTGTTTGCTTTATAGCCCCCTGGGTTACGGGGAGGACCTTGGAGCAGTATCTCCAAGAGGACTCGCTCGAGATCGATTTTGTCTGCAGTGTAGCAATGCAGGTGCTTCGAGCTATCACCTACCTCAAGCGGGTTGAGTTGAAACATGACGATCTGCACGTGGGCAACGTCATGATTTCTCAGGTGCCAGCGGAATTGGCTCTGCTCGCTGATGACGAGCATCGATTGGAAGTATCAATTATCGATTTGGGTAGTCTAAAACCATCCAATCAGACTACAAGCAAGAGCCGAGACGACAAAATCTGTTTTGTTCAGATATTGGTGGAGCTTTACAACGGTCTACATCGGAACCGTCGTGTCGCCTCCAGTCACCCTCACTTCATGCGCCGGTTCCTGCAGTTCATCGAAAAGTTGGTGGATGAGGACCAGGCGAGGCATTTTCCGATTGAGAACCAAATTGCCCAGGAGTTGCAAGTTCTTCAGCGTGAACTCGAAGAGGTGGAGATTGATGAGTCAAAGTTCCAGCCGTTTGAGGCCATTTCGGCCGAGCATTTAGCCGACGACGCGACGCTGCTGGAGCTTTTCGTTGAAACATTGCCGTGGATGCAGGACATCCAGGAGCGTAAACCTATCGTGCTCACTGGTCCACGCGGGTGCGGTAAGTCAATGATATTCCGCTATCTTGCAGTAAGAACACATTTGGGCTTACGTGCTCAGAATGCGGAACGCGGACGTGCAAGCCCTTTTGACTCTTTTGGGGTATATATCAGTTGCGCTGCACATCTTCAAAACAACCTTAGCTGGTTGGCTCGCAAGGAGGGGCGCGCTGAGCAGAGGGCGCATGAGATTGCAACTTACTTCCAATTGATAGTTGCTCGTGAGCTTCTAAAATCTCTTGGTATGGCCTATGCCGATTCAGTGGCGAACCGCGCTTTTCGACTAGATGAAGCTGGTTTCGATAATATCGTTGCACTTATCTCGTCGTACTTCAGTCGTCCCGTTGAATCGGCAAGACTGACCAATCGCAGTCGCATCCTTCATTTCGCAGATGACCTTGATGCCTTACGGGTTCAGCTCCATGGAACTTTGCTTCGAGATGGCGAATGGAACGATCATCTTCCGGATACGTTCCTTGCTGATCTAACTGGAAAGTTGGGATCTGTCTTCCCTTACTTCAAGAGGCATCAAGTGGTATTCCTGTTGGATGACTACTCGTCAAACCGAGTGCAGGAAGAAATTCAACGAATACTTAATAAGATAATTTTTGAGCGCGTTCCAACTCACTACTTCAAGATTTCCTGCGAGAAGTTCGGTTTTGATCCGGGCGATATCGATGGGGTCACACTAGAGGAGACGCGCGAGTTCACCACTATCGACGCAGGTAGCCGAGCTTTGGCGGACGTCGATGATCATGCTGCGAAACGGTTTGTGACGAACCTGATTGATCGACGGCTGAGCAGAGCTGGTTGGGCGGGGCGGGCAGAGAAGCTTATTGGATCTTCGGAACCATATGCTGATGATGTTCAGCTTGCCAGCTATATTCGCGAGCATGGCAGTACTCAGGGGCGTCGCTACTACTATCATGGGTTGCACGCTCTTGGGCGGCTATGGAGTGGCGATACCGCCACGGTTTTACAGATCGTTCGTGAGATGTTCGTCAAGGGAAGCGTGCAGCGCGATACCACGGCACCCATTACCAAGGCTGCTCAACACGAGGCGATCGTTTCTATCTCAAAGGCGTTCAAGGAGCGCGTGGATGGTTTGCATCCATTCGGAGCGCTAATGGCCAAGATTCTTGGACAGTACGGAGCGGCCGTCCGTGACGTGATGGTTAAGGGGCGACTGAACTCTGCGAAGGAGCCGTATCGACTTTACCGTCTGGAGATGACCAAGGATGAACCGAGATCGACGATTGCCTTGTTACGTGATCTTGACCCAGAGCTAGGATCTCTCGCGCGCGAGCTTCTCCGGCGAGCGATCTTTATTGAGCTACAAGACAGTCGCGCCAAGGAGGGGCTTTCAAAGCAAACTATGCGTTGGGAGTTGCGGCGAATATTCAATCCAGCATTCGGACTTTCGCTCAAGCGTGATAGTTATCTAGGGGTGCGCGACATTGAGGAGCTGCAAACATTCCTGACGGCTCCGGAGCGTTTTGCGGATCGAGCAAGGATGTCGTATGCCACCAAGAGCGGCGCGGATCGGTTCAGTGGGGAATTGTTCGAGGATACAGATGACTGACAAGCAGGCTTTCGTCAAACGAATTTGCTTTGACGATGTACAGGTGTCTCTTCCCGAAGTTGAACCGTGGGATGGAGATGAGGTTTCTCCCGATCTGCTAATTAGTGCCCTTGGTTTTGAGGATCGAGCTTCCGCTATCCCCCAATTGTTCGCTGAGCGCTTACCTCAGGGTGGGGCGGCTATTGCCTTGCTAGGTTGCTACGACATCAATACTCAGGACAACGAGGGTAATGGGGATGCCATCCGCGGGGCTCTGTCGCGTTTTTGTTCCGAAATTCGCACCTTCAGCGCCGAAAGTCCGCATGAGGTGCAATGCGCCGTGCAAGCTGCGCTGCAGGAGCTTCGGCAAAGCCGACAGAAAGTTCGCGTCGCTTTCGATATTAGCGGCGCATCAAGTACGTTGATCCTGTCCGTTCTTGCAACGCTCATTCCACAGGCACCGCGACTCGTACTCGACATCGTCTACGCAGAGCCAGAGGAATATGCTCCTCCGCGCTTCGAATATGAATCGAGGCTCGAGGAGTTGGTCCAAGAAGCCTTGTCGGATGGTGACGACAGCTCGTTTGCCGAGCAAGGTGTCTCCGATGTGGACGTCAACGAGCTGTATCCTGGTTTGAACGCAGAGAATCGCCCTGATCGAGTTATCGCGCTGCCCTCGTTACGCACATCTCGGTTGGTGCGCTGCCTTGCTCACATCAGCGATCAGCCACTTGTGTCGCCAGTGTCATCCATCTTCTGGATCCTTGGTGAGCCACCCGCGTCTTCCATGAGGTGGCGATTGGATCTGCAGCGTCGAATCGTAAATCGTCAGCTGGCAGTAATGGTAGGTAAGGAGCCTTCTGATACGACCGCTCCGTCACTATGTGAGCGCAACCACCATACTTGCAGTACGCGAGACTATCGCCAGACATTGGGCACTCTGGTCAGCCAGATTGATCAAAGCGCGGGATCGAACGTCTGGCTCATTCACATGGGATCGAAACTGCAGGCGGTTGGCGTCGCACTTGCGCTGCAGGTGCGTAACGAGGTCACAGTTCTGCGGGCGCGCCCAAAGCAGTTCAACGCTGGCAAGTACTCCAGTGGCGTTGGGACGCTGTGGCGATTGCACTTCGAAGACTTGGCAGGGGTTCTTGGCCGACTTCAACAGATCGGCGAGCTGGAATTGGAAACGAAAATTGAGACGTCACGTGAAAGACGTCCAAGTTGTTAGCGCTGTTTTTTTTGCGCTGTGAGAAGGTCCCATTCTTGGACCTTCTCGCGCACTAGATTTTGTGCATCGACTTCGCGCCAATCTGGGTAGCGGTGGGATCGAGGTACTGCCCATCGTTGCTTCCAGTAATCCGAGTACTCATCCACAGATAGTCTTTGGGGGGCTCCGAAAGAACCGCCTGCCATGCCAGAGTGGAGGTCGCTGACTAGGTTGAATAGATAGACTTCACGTTGCACGCCATGTGCAAGTAGGTCCAGCGGTAACCCAAGCAACATCAGCGCTTTGGTAACGTTTTGCCAGCGAACCTTGGGGCCGTTTCCATATCCGTTGGGTGTCAGCTGTCCATGGGCTACCAGCAAATCGCACATGCGATCGTAGAGATGCTCCAAATGGAGCATCCCGAATCCCTTCGTGTAACCAATCGGCTCCGCCAGCAGACGGCTATCGTATCGCAGGCGGTTGTACTGCGCGCTCTTGCCAAACGCGCTGGTCGTTGTAATCGCTACGAGCGGCTGCTGGATTTGTTGGCGTTGCATTGTCGTGCGCTTCGCCGCGTATCTTAGCCAGTACGCCTCCCGGATTGCGTCCGCTGCGAGTAGTCCCGCGCAAAGCTTGCCTCCTAGCAGGAAGCTATAAGGCGGGATCGCGCCGATGGTGTAGGCGTCCATCGTTTGGTTGACCAGCTCGAGTTTCCGACCAGCGGGAAACTCGAATAGTGTGTCTCGGCAGGCAAGGTCTGCCGGAGGGGATTGCAGTCCCAGGATACCAATCAGGCCGCCATGGGTTTCGTCCACTACAAGGAAGCGTAACCTGCGGCCGTATCCTTTCGAGTACGGCATGGACCAGCACGCACGAGCCAACGTCCACAGCTGCTCTTCCTCTGTCGTTTGCACCAGTCGGAGCGCGGGCTTTATTGCATGAACATCGATGTTCTGGCCGTTTTTGAACCAGTGACGGTGGCGCTCGAACAATGCCGCAAGCTTGCCACTGTATCCAATTCGCTCCCCAAGCCCGCGGGCAGCAACATGCAATCCTCGGACAAAGTCCTTGTTGCCGAACGTCAGAGCGTTGGTGCAGGCGGCGTGGGCTGAAACAATATCTGCGGCAAGCTGTTGTTTCCTAGATTCAAGCCATATGACTGCGCCTGAAGGGGCATGGAATGCCCCTTCAATGAGATTGGACGGAGTTCGGCGCACGTTACTGGTCATGGGGCGCTATTTGGCCAGAGGTGCGCGCGGAAGTCAAGCATGGGAAAAGCAACGCTAGTGCCGTGTCTCAGCATGCGACTTTCACGCGTGTAGCCTCATCGCCCGAGGTAATGTGCGGCGCCGCAAGAGTGCCTACCAATCGGTGTGATTCCCCAACGATGGGTTACGGGGCTATATCTCAAGCACTAATCCAGTACTGAAGGCCTGATTTTCCGCTGGGTGTCCTTTCGGTGCATATCCCCGTGGATTGCATATAACGCGACATGCGCCGACGCTGTAGTCGAAGCTGTCGTGCATATGGCCATGAATCCATAGATCGGCCAGTTGGACCACATCATCCATGCGGCTGGCATATGCAGACGTCAGCGGATCATCTTGATAGCGCGACGAGACACTCTTGGCCGAAGGGGCGTGATGGGTAACGACCACCCGCCTGTGCTGTGAAGGGGACATTAGTTCCGTGCGGAGCCAGTCGCGCGCGACGTGGTGCATCCGTGTCGTATCCCGCGGTTGCAACTTTCTGAACACCCCGTGCGATTCAAAACGAATGGCCCCGGTGAAGTCGGACATGCCTCGACCAGCGTAGCCTTCGGCGGTACGCACGTTTTCTTCTGTACCCCCGTACAAAGCGAAGTCTGTCCAGAGCGTGGCACCTAGGAACTCTACGTCCCCGATCACGAATCTATCCATGTCGAGGAGATGAACGTTCGACGTTGCCGCGCATGCCGCCCGCAGATCTCGCAGCACTCTGCTGTGCTCGCCTTTGTAGAACTCGTGGTTGCCAGGCACATAGATGACCGGCAGGCCACGACTCTGGGCTTCAATCCAAGGCATTCCTCGCTTGCCTATATGAATGTCACCAGCAAGCACGATGACATCAGCGCCCGTCGTGTCGATGTCGAGGGTAGTGAATTCGAGGTGCAGGTCACTTAGAACCAGGAGATTCATGCTTACTCGTGACGTCCTGGCTCACATCAGGAGGGATGTCGCTTGGGGCCGCTTCAGATTTTGCCTGCGGCTCTGGTTGGCGTCGGATGTAAGCCGGTACGATGCCTTGCTTTTCGAGGCGGCGTACTGCCGCGGCAACTGCCGCGTCCGCGCGCGTCAAAAATGTATCGCTGGTCATGAATCGGCCGAATTTGTCTGCCGGCATGGCTTGCTCCATTTGTCCTGCCCCCCAGATTACTCCGTCCACGCCTTCGCGGCAGCGCGTCTCTCCACAGGGCGATTGCAATAGCGTAGGTCGCGGGCATGGTGATTCATTGCCCCTAGGCCCGCTCACCAGATTGTCGGTCTGCCACGAAGCCGATCGCCTGCCGCCCGGCGCGCCGCGGCATCTTGGGCGCGGCGACGTGCTTTCCTGATGCCATCGCAGTCGCAAAAGCATCCTGGACCAAACGATGTGTTGCGCGCAGATCTAGGTCGCTCCGTCCTGCCAAGGCTTCTGCCGCGCTGGCGTCCAACTCAATGCGCTTGCCGGTGGCACGCTGCAGCCGCTGCACCTCCGCCAAAACAAGCAGCAACCGCTGCTCGGGCTCAGGTGCCGGGATGTCAAACACCTCTACGCGGCTCAATAGCGGGGAAGGCACAGCGTTGAGATCATTGGCCGTCAGGACGTAGATGATCCGACTGGCGTCAAACGCCATATGCAAGAACATGTCTTGGAATGTGCTTGCTGTCTCGGACTCAAGTAGATCCAGCAGTACAGGAGTTACCGGGTAGCGGACATCGCTACCAATCTTGTCCACTTCGTCCAAGATGAGCACAGGCGTCGCCGAGCTGCCACGGGCGAGCATCTCAATAACCATCCCAGGTCGAGCGCTGTGCCAGGCGCTATCGCCGCCCGTCAGTTGGAAGCTTGCCTGGGCACTTCCAGCGGACCACTTCCGCATTGGCACATTCAGAAGCTCTGCCAACTTCAGCGCAAAGTGCGTTTTTCCAATGCCTGGTGGTCCTGTCAGCAGGATCGGCCGAATCCGGAAATCCTTTGTCCGCATCGCACTGTTCAACGTGAGATCAATCCTGAGCTTCTCAATCGGCTCACTCAGGTTGCCGAACACGCTCCGCGCCGTTTCGAGCTTCTTCAGGGCAGATCGAACACGAGGTAGTGCGCGGTAGCCCTCATTGCTCCCGGCTCGCTCCAACAATGTCTCGGCGCACCGCCGCTGGCTGCGGTCTGCACCTTGCATGTGCTCGTTGGCGAGCGCCAGCGCTTCAGGCCCAAAAACCTGAATATGCCGGGGCCGAGCACGGCGAGGAGCGGGAACCACTTCTGCCGGCGTCGCCACAGCCGGTCCAGCAGATGAGGATTCATGCTCATCTTCTTTTATCACCGCAAGGTCCAGTTTGGCTTGTCGGGCAGCCTCAAGGACGGTGTGCGTGTTCGAGGGGATGAGCAGATGCCATGCCGCCGCACTACGCTGCTCGGACAGATCCCCTAAAGGAACAAATCCAGGTGGGTGCTCCGAAGGTTGCCGGGGAGCAGACATGATGATTCTCCATACGCGAATCAATGGCTTGCAGCCGCAGCCATCGAACCCGGCAACGCCGGGAGCCGAAGAAGCCCGAGGTCAGTCAGCTATTCGCGAGTGAGTTCGCTCTGACGGAGCGAACGCGCGGCTGCCGACATCGACCGCTGGGGTCGATTGGTGACGGCAGGTGTCTTTGGCAGCCATGGAGGTATGAAAGGTGTGATGCGGCTCGTGTAACCACGTTCTTGAACCATACAACACCAGGTAGGCTGAGGCTATCCGGCGAAGTACTGGACTTGGTTCGCAGCCGCGAACGTTGTGGTCGGACGACGTGATGGGCGGATGCGCTGCGCATCAAATGGTGCGGCGCATCATTTCGTAGAGCCGAAAAAGTGAGGGGAATGGCTCTGTAGTGCGGCTTCTCGCTGGGTAGCACCCAATCCAAACTTCGATATTTTCTAATCTACTTCGCTATTTTCTAATTATCTTCGCTACGCGGACATGGCCGTCATTCATGGCGGTCATAGCGCACGCCTAATTGATAGATAAAAACAATCAAATATACGATTCGATAGCAAGAAGATAGACTGTCTTCCATCGTGAGCGCATCGCTTACTACTCAATCACCGTGGAGCCCGTCATGTCCTTGCCGCTTGCCTCGAACACCGTCGCGACCGTGCTGGAATGGCTCGCTGCCTATGGTGAATCGCACTGACCTGATGGATGCATGAAGCTGCCCGCGCTTGTCGTGCGGGCGTCAAGAACGCGCGGGGTCGCAAGGAGAAAAAGCATGGCAATGGTGCGGATGTTTGTTTCGGAATGGCAGGGGTTTGCGGGCACCGTGCGCGCGTTGCAGGCAGAGGTGCCGACGCTGTCCGGCATGCCCGGCAGCGCGGCCGGTGGGCTCGGCACCCGCGCTGCGGAATCCGCCCGCCTGCAACGCAAGTGGGTGCGCAAGCAGATCGGTCTAACGATCGTGGCTGCCGGCGCTATGATCGTGCTCCTGCACGGCATGGTGCAGCTCATGGTCTGATGACCGGCCTGATGCTCGGTTGCCATCCGCTCTGCGTTTCGTCATCGGACGCTGCGACGATCGGAACTTGCTGCGCGAGCGGCAACCGAAAGAAGGCTTGAAGCACGCGTGGCCCGACGCTGAATCAAGCGAAGGGCATCGCGTTTTTGCACACCACTTCATAGGGGAATCCAGATGGCAAAGAAGAACAATGGCGCGACTGCCGCAGCCCAGATCAACATCGGCATCGCCGACAAGGATCGCAAGAAGATCGCCGAAGGCCTGTCGCGCCTGCTGGCCGATACCTACTCGCTGTATCTGAAGACGCATTACTTCCACTGGAACGTCACCGGCCCGATGTTCAACACGCTGCATCTGATGTTCGAGACGCAGTACAACGAACTGTGGAATGCCGTCGACCCCGTGGCTGAGCGCATTCGCGCGCTGGGTTATCCCGCTCCGGGCTCGTATTCGGAGTTCGCCAAGCTGTCGTCGATTCCGGAATCGAAGGGCATTCCCGAGGCGATGGACATGGTGCGCGAGCTGGTAGCCGGCCACGAAGCCGTGACGCGCACCGCCCGCAGCCTGTTCCCCGATGTCGACAAGGCCGCCGATGAACCGACCGCCGACCTGCTGACGCAACGCATGGACACGCACGAAAAGACCGCGTGGATGCTGCGCTCGCTCCTGGCTTAAGGCTGGCTTGACGGCCGTTCGCCACGTTTGCGACAGGCGTTTCGACAGCAGCGAATTGCGCCCCTCCCGCGAGCCCGTTGTGTTGCGGGTGGGGCTGCATCAACCCCATGACCTAAACGAGAGAATCATGACGACTGAAGCCAAATGCCCGTTTCCCGGCCATGCTCCCGCTGCTTCGCACGCCTTCGGTGGCGGTACGGCCAACAAAGACTGGTGGCCCAATCAGCTGCGCGTTGATCTGCTGAACCAGCATTCCGAGAAGTCTGATCCGCTCGGGTCGAAGTTCGACTACCGCAAATCATTCAATGCGATCGACTACGACGCGCTCAAGGCCGATTTGCGCCGCCTGATGACGGATTCGCAAGACTGGTGGCCGGCAGACTTCGGTCACTATGGCCCGCAGTTCATCCGCATGGCGTGGCACGCCGCAGGCACGTACCGCACCGGAGACGGCCGTGGCGGTGCAGGGCGCGGCCAGCAACGATTCGCACCGCTCAACTCGTGGCCCGACAACGTCAACATCGACAAGTCGCGCCGCTTGCTGTGGCCGATCAAGCAGAAGTACGGCCAAGCCATCTCGTGGGCCGACCTGCTGATCCTGACCGGCAACGTGGCACTCGAAACCATGGGTTTCCGCACCTTCGGCTTTGCCGCGGGCCGTGAAGACACCTGGGAACCGGACAACGATGTGTACTGGGGCAGCGAGACCGCTTGGCTCGCGCCCACCAACAACCCCAACAGCCGCTACTCGGGCGACCGCAATCTTGCGAACCCCCTGGCCGCCGTGCAAATGGGCCTGATCTACGTGAACCCGGAAGGCCCGGACGGCAACGGCGATCCGCTGGCCGCCGCCCGTGATATCCGCGAAACGTTCGCCCGCATGGCGATGGATGACGAAGAAACCGTCGCGCTGATCGCCGGCGGCCACACCTTCGGCAAAACGCACGGCGCGGGCGCGGCAAGCCACGTTGGCGCCGATGTCGAAGCGGCTCCGCTGGAAGCCCAAGGCCTTGGCTGGGCCAGCACATATGGGACCGGCAAGGGCGCCGACGCCATCACCAGCGGGCTGGAAGTCACCTGGACGCAGACCCCTGCGCAATGGAGCAACTTCTTCTTCGAAAACCTGTTCAAGTACGAATGGGTGCAGGAGAAGAGCCCCGCCGGCGCGCTGCAGTGGGTGGCCAAGGACGCCGATGCGATCATTCCGGGCCCGACGCCCGATTCGCCCAAGCGCCGCCCGACGATGCTGACGACCGATCTGTCGCTGCGCTTCGATCCGGCGTACGAGAAAATCTCGCGCCGCTTCCTCGACAACCCGCAGGCGTTTGCCGAAGCCTTTGCCCGCGCCTGGTTCAAGCTCACGCACCGTGATCTCGGCCCGAAGTCGCGTTACCTCGGCCCCGAAGTGCCGCGTGAAGACCTGATCTGGCAAGACCCGCTGCCGGCGGCCACGTACAAGCCGACCGAGGCCGACATCGCCGACCTCAGGGCGAAGATTGCTGCTTCGGGCCTGACGGCATCCGAACTTGTTGCGGTGGCATGGGCATCTGCTTCGACCTTCCGGGGTTCGGACAAGCGCGGCGGTGCCAACGGTGCGCGCATTCGTCTGGCTCCGCAGAACGACTGGGCAGTCAACCAGCCGGTTGTCGGCACGCTGGCCAAGTTGGAGGAGATTCAGCGCGCCTCCGGCAAGGCTTCGCTGGCCGATGTGATCGTGCTGGCGGGCGGCGTCGGTATCGAACTGGCCGCCAAGGCAGCCGGAACGACGATCACCGTGCCGTTCACGCCGGGCCGCGTTGATGCCACGGCCGAGCAGACCGACGCCGCCTCGTTCGCGCCGCTCGAACCGGTGGCCGACGGCTTCCGCAACTACCAGAAAGCCGACTACGCGATGCCGGCCGAAGTGTTGCTGCTCGACAAGGCCCAGTTGCTGACGCTGACCGCACCTGAGCTGACCGTGCTGATCGGTGGCCTGCGCGCCATCAACATCAACGCGGATGGCAGCCAGCACGGCGTATTTACCGCCACGCCGGGCGCGCTGACCAACGATTTCTTCGTCAACCTGCTCGACATGGGCACCGAATGGAAGCCTGCCGGCGACATCTACGAGGGATTCGATCGCAAGACGGGCGAGCGCAAGTGGACGGGAACGCGCGTCGATCTGGTGTTCGGTTCGAATTCGATCCTGCGTGCGCTGGCAGAGGTGTTTGGCAGCGCCGACGGTAAGGAGCGCTTCATCAGCGAGTTCGTTGCCGCTTGGGTCAAGGTGATGAATCTCGACCGCTTCGATTTGGCCGCCGCCTAAGCTGCTTTCGGCGGGACTAAAATGGCGCCTTGCCTCGTGCAGGCGCCATTTTTCTTTGGTGATTTCCATGCAATCGTCCGCCGCCCAACCCAGCCGCCTCGTGCTCTATGCGCGCCTGATGCGCATGGACAAACCGATCGGCACGCTGCTGCTGCTGTGGCCGACGCTGTGGGCGCTATGGATGGCCGCTGATGGCCATCCGCCGGTGTCGCTGGTGGTGATTTTCACGGTCGGCACGTTCCTGATGCGCTCGGCTGGCTGCGCCGTCAACGACTGGGCGGATCGCGACTTTGACAAACACGTCAAACGCACCAAGGAACGGCCGCTGACCGCTGGCCTGATTGCCCCGTGGGAGGCGCTGGCGGTTGCCGCGGCGCTGTCGCTCGTCGCCTTCACGCTGATCCTGCCGCTCAATGCGCTGACCAAGTGGATGTCGGTGGCGGCCATCGTGATTGCCGGCACGTATCCTTTCTTCAAGCGGTTCTTCGCGATTCCGCAGGCGTACCTGGGTATTGCGTTCGGGTTTGGGATCCCGATGGCGTACGCAGCGGTGCAGGATCAGGTGCCGGTGCTGGCGTGGCTGATGCTTGCCGGCAATGTGTTCTGGGCGATTGCCTACGACACCGCATACGCGATGGTCGATCGCGATGATGATCTGCTCATCGGCATCAAAACATCGGCCATTACCTTCGGACGCTACGACGTGGCGGCGATCATGCTGTGCTACGTGGGGTTCTTCGGGATCATGGCTTGGGCTGGCCATGCGATGGCGCTAGGCGTGGCGTATTGGATCGGGTTTGCCGCTGCCGTGGCGTTGTCGCTTTGGTATTACCCGATGCTGCAGACGCGGGATCGGATGAAGTGCTTTTTTGTTTTCCGGCATAACAATTGGCTGGGGGCTTGTTTGTTTGCTGGGGTGGTGGGGGCGTATTTGCTGCGCTAGGGGGTTGGTGGTGCTTCACCTGTTTCAGCCCCGGCAGGGAACGAAACACAGATGGACCGACCGCCTCAATCCCGCCCAAACTCCTCCCCCATCTCCTTCCCACGAGCCGCCGCAGCATGCATTGCCCGCACAAAGGCAGCCTTAATATCGGCCCCTTCCATTGAAGCGAGCGCCGCATAGGTCGTCCCACCCTTGGACGTCACGCGCTCGCGCAGTACCTCAATCGGCTCAGAGGATTGGCCTGCCAGCGTGGCCGCGCCAATAAACGTCTCGACCGCCAACGTGCGCCCATCCTCTGCCGATAGCCCCAGTTCCTTCGCTGCCTGCTGCATCGCCTCGATGAAATAGAACACGTACGCCGGGCCGCTGCCCGAGATGGCGGTCACCGCATCAATCTGCGCCTCGGCGGGCACCCACACGCTCTTGCCGACAGCATTGGCGATGGCGCTGGCGGTGGCACGGTCGGCATCCGACAGGCCCGCATTGGCGGCCAAGCCGGTCATCCCCAGACCCGAGAGCGCTGGCGTATTCGGCATCGCCCGAACCACACGTGCGTGCCCATTCAGCCAACGGGACAGATCCTGGATCCGGATGCCCGCCGCCACCGACAGCACGAGGCTGTCACCCAGATGCGGTGCGAGTTGCGCACAGACCTCACGCATCTGCTGCGGCTTGACGGCCAGGACGATCACGTCGCGGTCGGCCAGTTCTGCGCCCGGGGCGGCGGCGGTGCGAGCGCCCCAGGTTTGTTCGGCGCGGCTGCGGGCAGGTTCGGTCGGGTCCACCACCACGATGTTGGCGCCGTGCGCGCCCTTGGCAATGAGGCCGCCGATGAGGGCCGCTGCCATGTTGCCGCCGCCGATGAAGCCGAGTTTCAGAGTGTCGAGCATGAGAATGGTGGTGTGAAAGAAAACAGGAATTCAGGCGTTTGCATACTGCCGCGCCCCGAAGATGGCGCTGCCGACGCGCACAATGGTGGCGCCTTCGGCAATCGCGTCTTCCAGGTCGGCGGACATGCCCATCGACAGCGTATCGAGCGGGATGCCGGCCTCGCGCAGCCGACCTGCCAGGGCACGCAGATCAGCAAACGGCTTGCGTTGCGCGGCAGGGTCATCGCTCGGCTCGGGCACGGCCATCAGGCCGCGCAACTGCAGGCGGGGCAGCGCCGAGACGGCTTGTGCCACGGCAAGCACTTCATCGAAATCGGGCAGCAGACCGTGCTTGCTGGCCTGGCGGCTGATGTTGATCTCAAGACAGACCTGCAGCGGTGGCAAGGTGTCGGGGCGCTGGGCTGAGAGGCGCTCGGCAATTTTGAGGCGGTCGACGCTGTGGACCCAGTCGAACTGCTCGGCCACGGTGCGGGTCTTGTTGCTCTGCAGGGGGCCGATGAAATGCCAACGGATCGGGTCGGCGCCCGTGCGCAAGTCGGACAGCGCGTCGATCTTGGCAACGCCTTCCTGCACGTAGTTTTCGCCAAAGAGGCGTTGCCCTGCGGCATGTGCGGCGCGTACGGCATCGGCGTCGAACGTCTTGGAAACGGCCAGCAATGTGACACCCGCAGCATCGCGCGAAGCCAGTGTGCAGGCCGTTGTGATCCGTTGACGCACGGCTTGCAAGTTGGCGGCGATTACAGACATAATCCGGCGACGTTTGTTACAAATAAACAAGGTTCCGGCACGTCAAATCAACGGCTCGGAGCGCGTCTGGAGGCGCCATTGCGACGCCCGGGCGACATAAAAAAGTCGGGGGTCATTATAAGATGGACATCGCGCAGCTTCTGGCGTTTTCCGCCAAGAACAAGGCGTCGGACTTGCACCTGTCGGCCGGACTGCCGCCGATGATCCGGATCCACGGCGACATGCGCCGGATCAACGTGCCGCCGCTCACGCACCAAGATGTGCACTCCATGGTGTACGACATCATGAGCGACGGGCAGCGCAAGGTCTACGAAGAGAACCTGGAAGTCGACTTCTCGTTTGAGATTCCAGGGCTCTCACGTTTCCGGGTCAACGCGTTCAACCAGAACCGCGGTGCTTCAGCGGTGTTCCGGACGATTCCGTCGAAGGTGCTCTCGCTGGATGACCTGAAGGCGCCGGCCGTGTTTGCGGACCTGGCGATGAAGCCGCGCGGCCTGGTGCTCGTCACGGGCCCGACCGGTTCGGGCAAGTCGACGACGCTTGCCGCGATGGTCAACCACCGCAACGAAAACGACATGGGCCACATCCTCACGGTGGAGGACCCAATCGAATTCGTGCACGAATCGAAGAAAAGCCTGATCAACCAGCGCGAGCTTGGTCCGCATACGCACTCATTCGCCAATGCGCTGAAGTCGGCACTGCGTGAAGACCCGGACGTGGTGCTGGTCGGCGAATTGCGTGACCTTGAGACCATTCGCCTGGCGCTCACCGCCGCAGAAACCGGCCACTTGGTGTTTGGCACGCTGCACACCAGCTCGGCCGCCAAAACCATCGACCGGGTCGTCGACGTGTTTCCGTCGGACGAGAAGGAGATGGTCCGGACCATGCTTTCCGAATCGCTGGAGGCGGTGATCTCGCAGACGCTGCTCAAGACGCGCGACGGTTCGGGCCGGATTGCGGCGCATGAAATCATGATTGCCACGCCGGCCATCCGTCACTTGATCCGCGAGAACAAGATCTCGCAGATGTACTCGATGATGCAGACGAGCAGCGGTATGGGCATGCAGACGCTCGACCAGTGCCTGTCGGAGCTGATCAAGCGCTCGGCGATCAACTACGCAGACGCGCGCGCCATCGCCAAGAACCCGGACGCGTTCGCGAGCTGACACGCGAACTGATGCGCTGACTGACACGTCGGCGCGCTTTCCAATTTTCTTCAGGAGGGGCACGCCATGCTGGACCGCGAAGCCGCCACCAAATACATCCACGAACTCTTGCAGTTGATGGTGAACAGCCGTGGCTCGGACTTGTTCATCACGTCGGAATTTCCGCCCGCGATCAAGGTGGACGGCAAGGTCACGCCGATCTCGCAGCAGCCGCTGAATGCCGTGCAGGCTGTCGGTCTGGTCAAGTCGATCATGAACGAGAAGCAGCTGCGCGAGTACGAAGACAGCTCGGAATGCAACTTCGCTATCACAGCGCCGGGTGCGGGGCGTTTCCGCGTGTCGGCGTTCATGCAGCAGGGCCGCGCCGGCATGGTGCTGCGGACCATCAACACGAAGATCCCGACGCTGGACGAACTGGATTTGCCGCCGAGCCTGAACGAGATCGTGATGAGCAAGCGCGGGCTGGTGATCGTGGTGGGTGCAACGGGCTCGGGCAAGTCGACCTCGCTGGCGGCGATGGTGGGCTATCGCAATGCGAATTCGTACGGCCACATCATCACCATTGAAGATCCGGTGGAATACGTGCACACGCACCAGAACTGCGTGGTGACGCAGCGTGAGGTGGGCGTGGATACGGAGTCCTGGCACGTGGCGCTGAAGAACACGCTGCGCCAGGCGCCGGACGTGATCCTGATCGGCGAAATCCGGGACCGCGACACGATGGAATACGCCATCCAGTATGCGGAAACGGGCCACCTGTGCCTCGCCACGCTGCACGCCAACAGCTCGAACCAGGCCATCGACCGGATCATCAACTTCTTCCCGGAAGAGAAGCGTCAGCAGTTGCTGATCGACTTGTCGCTGAACCTGCGCGCGATGATCGCGCAACGCCTGCTGCCGCGTCAGGGCAGGAAGGGTCGCGTACCGGCAGTCGAAATCATGCTGGCCACCCCGCTGGTGCAAGACCTCATCTTCAAGGGCGAGGTGCATGAGCTGAAGGAGGTCATGAAGAAATCCCGCGAGCAGGGGATGATCTCGTTCGACCAGGCGCTGTTCGAGCTGTACGAGGAAAACAAGATCACCTACGAGGATGCGCTGCGCAACGCGGACTCCCTCAACGATCTGCGCCTGCAGATCAAGCTGCACAGCAAGCGCGGCGGGCAGACAGATCTGTCTGCCGGCACTGAACATCTCAACGTCGTGTGATGTGTCGAAAGCGCTACACCATTTGAGGTAATTTGCGGCGCATAACGTTTGCGCCGCTCGGAAGGCCACCCGGCCGTCATGATCTTTCCTTAATATTTGCTGAGAATTGCCGTTTAAGCGGTGAGCGGGCCTGCCAAGTCATCGGCAGGCGCGCATCAAAACGATAAAAGCAACAGCAAATCCGGGTGGGTAAAAACGTGGCAAGCAAGCCGAGGTGTCAGCGCGCGCGGGCGGCGCGGGGCTTTACGCTGATTGAGCTGATGATCACAGTGGCCATTGTCGCCATCCTGGCGATCATTGCGTATCCCAGCTACGTCCAGTACATCGTCCGCTCCAATCGCGCAGCGGCGGAATCCTTCATGCAGGAAGTGGCGTCCGCGCAGGAGCGCTTCCTGCTCGACAACCGTGCCTATGCGCCGGACCTCACGACGCTGCAATACGCCAGCAATGTGCCGGCCAACGTTTCGCCAAACTACACCTTCACGTTGAGCGCCAGCAGTGTGCCGCCGTCCTACCAACTGGCGGCGACTCCGCAGGGCTCGCAGCAGGTGAACGACACCGCATGCGGCACGCTCACCCTGACCAACACTGGTGCCAAGGGGGCGTCCACTGGCGCCTCGAACTGCTGGAAGTGAGGCGAGGCATGAATATCCTGCGCAAGCCCATTCAAGGTTTCACGCTGACCGAGCTGATGGTCACGCTGGCCGTGCTCGCCATTCTCGTGACGATTGCCGTGCCGTCGTTCTCCGGAATGATTGCGACGCAGGCCACACGCAATGCGTCGTTTGATCTGTCGTCCGCCGTGTCGTTGGCGCGTGCGGAGGCGGTCAAGCAGAACGCCATCGCCACCGTCTCGACCACCAGCACGTGGGCGACCGGCTGGACGCTGACGGTGGGCACGCCCGCCACGGTGATCCGCACGTTCGGCCCGTACAGCGGCGTCACCATTGCCGCGAGCAACGGCAACACGCTGTCGTTCGGCAACGATGGCCGACCGACTGCAGGTGGCGTCACGTTCCAGGTCACGCCGACGAGCGCGTCGCAATCGGTCTCGTCGAGTTGCGTACAGGTGGGCGGCACCGGCCGCGTCGCCGTGGTTTCGGGAACGTGCTCATGAACGCCATCGCACATTTGTCACATCGCCGGTTACGCAAGGCCGGGCAGCGTGGGTCGACGCTGATCGAAATCCTGATTTCGGTCGTGATCCTGCTGGTGGCGCTGCTGGGCGCGGCCGGAATGATGGTTCGCTCGAACCAGTCCGAGATGGAGTCCTACCAGCGCGTGCAGGCCCTGACGCTGTTGCAGGACATGGCTGCGCGGCTCAATGCCAACCGCCAGGTGGCCTCGTGCTACGCCGTGGCCGGTGCGATCACCACGGCCGGCACGGGCGGTGTCTCGGCACCCAGTTGCACGACTGGCACGGCCGCGCAGCAAGCCACTGTCACCACCGATCTCGCGGCTTGGAACAATGCGCTGCTCGGCAATACGGAGACCGCCGCCAGCGGCACCGTTGCCCTGGGCGCCATGATCGGCGCGCGCGGCTGTATCGAGGCCGTCGACACGGTCAACCAGATCTATCGCGTGACCGTCGCATGGCAAGGCCTGGTGCAGACCGTGGCGCCGGCGCTGCCTTGCGGCAGCGGCAGCGGCAATTACGGTAACGACGCCTATCGGCGCGCCATCAGCGTGCAGGTGCGCATGGGGGTGCTGTCATGAAGCCGAATCGTACCTTGCGACGTTTGCAGCGCGGGATGTCGCTGGTCGAACTGATGGTCGGCATGGCGCTGGGGCTGTTGCTGCTGACCGCGTTGGCAAGCCTGTATGCGTCCACCTCGCAATCGCGCGTGCAACTGGGCAACAGCGCCACGCAGATCGAGAACGGCCGCTATGCGCTCGACATCATCAGCCAGGAAGTCGGGCTCGGAGGCTTCCTCGGTGATCTGAATCTGCTGGGAACCTCAGCGCTGGCCACGCCCGATGTGTGCGCAAGCGCCACCAACGCACTTGGCTTTACCAACAGCCCTGCCACGGTGCCCGTTGCCATCTACGGCTATGCCGCCAATACGAACCCGGCAACGTGTTTGCCGAACCTATCGCTCAATTCGGAAATCCTGGTGGTGCGACGCGTGTCAACCGCGGCCGTGTTGCCCAGCGCGATCGTTGCGGGTCAGACCTACTTGCAGGATTCGTTCTGCAGTACGGACACAGCCCCCTTTGTCTTCAGCAGCAACAGCGCGGACTTCGTGTTGAAAGACAAAACCTGTGCAAATCCGGCCCCGGTGCGCCAGGTGAGCATACGGGCTTTCTATATTGCTACGTGTGACCGCTGCAACGGCAGCGACAACGGGCTCAATACGCTCAAGATGGTCGAGTTCTCCAATGGCGCGCTGCAGCCGCCCAACTCAATCGCCCAGGGCATCGACGACTTGCATTTCGCCTATGGCGTTGACATGGACGGCAACGGTTCGCCCGATTGCTATGTCGCCAATCCGGGCATCGACAACAGCGCCGCGTGCACCAATGTGGCCGGCTACAACTGGACCGCATCCGCCGCCACGAACTGGAGCAACGTGACCGCCGTACGCATCAACGTGCTTGCGCGTACGCTGGGCGTGTCGCCGGGCTGGACGGACACGCGGTCTTACGACATGGGCCGCGGCACGCTCACCGCCCCTTTCAACGATGGCTATAAGCGACACGTCTATGCGGAACTCGCACGCGTCGCCAATGTAGCCGGCCCACGGGAGTAGCCATGCGGCGCTTATCGGTTCGCCAATCGGCACGTCAGTCGGGCGTGACCCTTGTTGTCACGCTGATTTTCCTGGCGATCTTCATGGGCATCGTCGTGATGATGATGAACTCGGGCGTGATCAACACCAAGATCGCCGCCAACCAGCAATACGGCCTGGAAGCGCGCAGCGCTGCGCAGCAGGGCATTGAGCAGGTCATCAGCGTCGATTTCACCTCGAACCCGGTCGCCACCAACGTGCCGGTGGACGTGAACGGCGATGGCAAGACGGACTACACGGCGCAGGTGGCAGCGCCAACATGTCTGGCGACCAAGCAGATCTCCAATACCCAGTTGACGTTAGACCCGACCAACCCGAATTTCGCCACCGATTCATCCTGCTTTGGCGGCGTCAACACCAATTCCGATACGGGGCTGCTGACCAAGGCGGGCACCCCTGGCGGCATGTCGAACTGTAGCGCGACGCAATGGGACGTCTCCGCCACCGTCAACGATGCGAACGCAACAAAAACGAACACCACATTACATCAGGGTGTCGCTGTACGGGTACTGACTGGCACGTTGTGCCCGTAAGCCCGAACGCGCCAAGCCAGGAAGACTGACATGCGCTCATTTGCCAAACGTATCGCCCTCACCGCAACGGCGAGCCTCATGCTCGCGCTGGCGGGATCGCCGCCAGCAGGTGCGGAGGATATCGATCTCTATACGGGGTTGCAGCAGAACGCTGGCAAGCCGAATGTGCTGATCATCTTTGATGACGGCGCCAACTCTGACGCTAACGCCCAGTTCACCTGCTCTGTGCAAGGCCTGACCGTCGCCAACCCAAAGAAAAGTTCCGGCGCAGAGCAATGTGCGTTGTATGGAGCCATCCAGTCGATCAACAGTACTTCGCCGCTGCTGGGTAACCTGAACCTCGGGTTGATGATGTTCGACCCGAAGAGCCCGGGCGGAATCTTCCGGTTCCCGTCTGCAAGCTCGCCGTCCGCGCAAGCCCTGCAGCTGATGGATGGCACGGGGGTGAACAGTTTCCTGTCGTACATGCAGAATCAGTTCCCAAGCGATCTGAACGGCAACAACGTCCAGACGTCGGGTGCGATGCAGGAGGCCTGGTCCTTTTACTATGGGTACCATTCCTCGCTCAACAAGATGATTGCGTTGTCGGGCAACCAGTACACGTCGCCCCTCACGGATCCGTGTCAGCGCAATTTCATCATCTACATCGGTAACGCCACCAACAGCGGGCATCCGGCTGAAAGCGACTCGCAGATGTACAACGCGCTGGCGGCCGCTGCGCCGACGCCGACTTCTGCACAGCTCCAGCAGATTGTCATCCCCACGTATAACAAGTATCAAAGCAACTGGGGAGACGAGTGGGCGCGCTTCATGTATCAGACCGATCTGCAGGGAACGGCCAATTCGGCCAATCCGCAGAACGTCGTGACCTACGCCATCACGGTCACGGATGGTAATAACCCCGACTACGTCGCGTTCGACAACAGCATGGCCACCAACGGTGGCGGCAAGGCCTACACCATCCAGCTCGGCGACGTGCAAGGGTTGCAGCAGGCCCTGTTGTCGATCCTGAATGAGATCCAGGCCGTCAACAGTGTCTTCGCATCGGTCAGTCTGCCTGCCGCTGTCAACACCCAGGGTCAGTTCCTGAGCCAGGTCTACATCGGTATGTTCCGCCCGGATGCCACTGCCGCGCCGCGCTGGATGGGCAACCTCAAGCAGTATCAGGTCGGCTACGACACGAGCGGCAATATCGTCCTGCAGGATTCTCTTGGGAATCCTGCCATCAGCAGTGCGGGCACGGGCTTCATCGCGCCAACAGCGGTGAGCTTCTGGACCCAGGATCCGCCATTGACGTTCGGTGCGGGCAGCTATGGGACATCGGGTGTATCCGGCTGGCCAACCAACGGTTTTTGGCAGAACAGTCCATCAGGCGTGGGCTGGAACCTCGATTCACCTGACGGCCAGATCGTCGAAAAGGGTGGCGCCGGCGAGATGATGCGTGCCCAGAACGTGACCAGCCAGTCAGGACGGACGCTCTACACGTGCAATGGCGTGGGCACCTGTCCGCTCGGCACGGCCATGCCGTCTTTCGATACGTCCAACAACTGGCTCACGGGCACCAACGGATTGAATGCGATCAATTCCGGCACCAGCGGCGCTCCCACGATCACCTCGGCGCAACAAAACTATCTGATCAACTGGGTACGCGGGCGCGACGTCTATGCGCTTGACGGTGGGGCAAGTACCGGCGCTGGGCAGGAGGCCGAGACCGGACCGGGCGGATCCGTGACCGTGCGCAGTTCGATTCACGGCGACGTGCTGCATTCGCGCCCTGTGGTCGTGAACTATGGGGGTAGCATCGGCATCGTGGCGTTCTATGGCGCCAATGATGGTGTGTTTCATGCCGTCAATGCGAACCAGACCATGGGCATCAACGGCGTCCGGCCGGGTGGTGAACTGTGGGGCTTCATTGCGCCCGAGTTCATCGGCAAGCTGAGCCGTCTCTATGCCAACTCGCCGGAAGTGCAGCTTTCCACGACGCCTAAAGGTATTTCGCCGACGCCGACGCCGCGCGATGATTTCTTTGACGGCAGTACGACCGTCATGCAGGACCAGCGGAATCCGGGAAACCCGCGCACGATCATCTTCCTGACCGCGCGTCGCGGCGGTAACTTGATCTACGCGTTGGACGTGACCAATCCGACGAGCCCGCAATACCTGTGGTCACGCAGCAATAGCGACATTCCGGAACTCGGCCAGACCTGGTCAAAACCGCGTCTCATGACGGTGGCGGGCTACTCCGGCCCACTGCTGATCATGGGGGCCGGCTATGACGCGTCCTCCGAGGACAGTGATCCCGCGCCCGGCACCGATACGGTGGGCCGCGGCATCATCGTGCTCGATGCCTACACGGGTGCGCCGGTGTGGAGCGCGCTTCCCAACTGCACCGGCATGCCTGGTGTATGCGTGAAGAACACCGGTCTGACCCGGTCGATTCCCTCTGACGTCACGGTGGTCGATCGCACGGGCAGCGGCTATATCCAGATGGCTTACGCCGGAGACGTCGGCGGCAATATCTGGCGCGTGGATTTCCAGACGGCCGCAGGCAACACTCCGTCCAACTGGACGATCACCCAGCTCGCTACCCTGGGCGGCGCAGCCAACACCAATAACGCGCGCAAGTTCTTCTATGCCCCCGACGTGGTGCCCACCTCCGCCTACAACGCCATCATGGCGGGCACCGGCGATCGGGAACACCCGCTGTATTCTTCTTCGACAACGCCGGGTACGGCCTACAACGTGGTCAACCGGTTCTACATGGTGAAGGATTCGAATCTCGGCAGCATGCCCGCGAGCTGGACCCCCATCACCGAAGCCAATCTGTTCAATGCATCGACGCTGGCGTACGACGGATCGGGTTCGGGCTTCTACATCACACTGCCCAACCCGGGTGAGAAGGTGGTGAACGCTCCGCTGACGGTGGCCGGATACACCACCTTCGGGACGAACACCCCTGCCATTCCCACGGCAGGCCAGTGCTATCCCAACCTGGGTGTTGCGCGCGCCTACTCGGTCGGCTTCCTGACCGGTACCGGGCAGAATCCGAACCGCTCGGTTGTTCTCGACGGCGGTGGCTTCCCGCCCTCGTCGGTGTATGGCGTTGTCCTGATCAATAACGGCAACGGCACCACCTCGTCTGTGCCGGTGTGCTTCGGCTGCGGCAATCAGACGGGCACCAGTGGAGGCGGCTCCGCGCTGGCACCCGTCCAAGTGACACCTAAAGGTCTCGGCAAACGCAAGCGCACATTCTGGTTCGCCGACACCGACAAGCATTGACCCGCATCGCCCCTCAACGGCCCGCCCAGCGCGGGCCGTTACAATTCCGGACAGATGCCGGAGCACCCCCGTTCCCGCAACCACCCGGAGAGTAGCCATGAGTGACGTCTACGCATTCGAGGCCGATTCGTTGACCGGCCAGCGCGTGCCGCTGTCGCAGTACAAAGGCAAGGTCCTGCTGATCGTGAACACGGCGAGCAAGTGCGGATTCACGCCGCAATACGCCGGTCTGGAGGCGGTGTACAAGCGGCTGCATGAGAAAGGCCTCGAGGTGCTCGGCTTTCCGTGCAACCAGTTCGGCAAGCAGGAGCCGGGCGGCGAAGACGAAATCGGCGCGTTCTGCGAGAAAAACTACGGCGTCTCGTTTCCGATGTTCGGCAAGATCGACGTGAATGGTTCGAACGCGCATCCGCTCTACAAGTGGCTGACCTCGGAAAAGCCCGGCGTGCTCGGCATCGGAGCGGTCAAATGGAACTTCACCAAGTTTCTGCTGCGCCGCGACGGCACGGTCTACAAGCGCTATGCGCCCATGACCAAGCCGGAAGAGATCGCCGACGATATTGAGCGGCTGCTGGCGGAGCCGGATCCCGCCTGAGGTTGGGTCAGTCCGACGACCCCCGCACCTTGCGCATGAAATCCGCCAGCGAGCGCTCGGCGGATTCGGCAAAGTGGCGCTCCAGGATGTCGACCTTGACGCAGCGGTCGAGGCGGAAGGTGCGGTAGTCCTGACGGTGCTCGCACCAGGCGGCCACCAGCCAGACTTGTCCCCAGAAGAACAGGCCGAGCGGCTGGATACAGCGCTCGGTCAACTGACCTTGCGCATCCCGGTAAGACAGCCGCGCGACGGCGTGGCGGCCGAGCGCCGCATGCAGCGTGTCAAAGATCTGTTTGACCTCGCTGCCCATGCCGTAGCCGGGGGCGAAGATGCGTGTGGTCTCGGCTTCGTTGCGGCGCTCCGCAGGCAGGGCGCCCATCAGTTTTTCCAGTGCCGCTTCCACCGAGTCGGCCATGGTGCCGCCGCCCCATGCCTTGATCATGCGGGCACCGGCCACCAGGGCTTCGACTTCATCGGCGGTGAACATGAGCGGCGCGAGGTCGAAGCCCGCGCGCATGCGGTAGCCGATACCGGCTTCGCCTTCGATCGGCACGCCCGAGACGGACAGGTCGCGGATGTCGCGATACACCGTGCGCTCGGACACGCCGAGGCGCTCGGCCAGCATCGCCGCCGTGGTCAAACGGCGGCCTCGCAGGATCTGGGCAATCTGGAACAGGCGGTCGGCGCGGCGGGTCATGCGCGGCATTGTAGTGGCCTTCGGCCCGGGTGCAATGCGCGCCATATCCCCTACGCGCCGAAGGGCGTCAGCTCACGTTGCGGGTGGATGTCCACCACGTCGACCTGCTCGCCACGGCGCAGCATGCGCTTGCCCAGTCGCGGGAAATCGGCAATCTCGATGTTCAGATGTTCGCCGCCGCACAGATAGACGAGGTCTTCCTTGCCGCAGTTGCGCAGGTGGTGCGCGATGCCCGTGGGGAACGCCATGAAATCGCCGGCGCGCACGGTGAACATGCTGTCTGCGATTTCAGCCTGCGCTTCGCCAGAGAGGATGTAGATCCATTCCTCTTCGCGCTGGTGCGAGTGATAGACGAATGATTCCTTGCCCGGCGGCACGCGCGCGAAATTCACGCCGGTGCGCTTGAGCCCGAGTAGCCGGCCCATCATGGTGCCGTGGATTTCCGACAGGCTGTTCCAGGGGTGCGAAAACGACTGCGTGCGCGCGGTGACATCCGCTGCACGCATGAGATACGGGGATTGGCTCGGCATGGTGTTCTTCTTCTCTGTCTCGTAGTGAAGGCCGGCGCCCGCGCACCGGCCTCGGGGGCGTTACTGCTGTAGCAGGTACGCCTGTGTCTTGGCGTCCGGTTCGTGCAGGCCGACGCGGTTGCCTTCGGTATCGACAATGTGGGCGATGCGGCCCATGTGGTCGGGCAGCGTCATCGGGCCGAATACGCATTGGCCGCCACTGCCGTTCACGCGTTCCAGCACCGCATCCAGGTTGGGTGCGTTCAGGTAGACCACGCTGCCCTTGTCGGACGGCGCAAAGCCTTCGCCCTTGACCAGCGCCCCGTGGATGGTCGTCTCACCGGCCGGAAACACGCCCATGGTCAGATCGCCCATGTCTTCCTGCTTGAGCTGCGTGTCGAAGACGTTCTCGTAAAACTTCACCGCGCGCGGGAAATCGTTAGCGGGGATTTCAAACCAGTTGATCACGCTTGCCATGTTGTCGCTCCGGTTGATGAGGCAGGCGGTTGGGGGAACCTGTCTCGTTAAGGTGGAGCGATTCTGGCGGGGGGCTCCTGACAGCGTTCTGTCAGGAGCATTCAGGAGGACTGCGGAGTGTGTTGAATATTGCCCAGGCAGTGAATGCCGGGCGGAGGGGGAAACAGTTCAGTGCGGAATCCAGCCCGCCAGCAGCGGCACCAGCACTGCCGTCAGCACGCCATTCAGACCCATGCCCAGCGCCGAAAACGCACCCGCCTCCGGATTGACCTGAAACGCGCGCGCCGTACCGATGCCATGCGCCGCAATGCCGGTAGCAAATCCGCGCACGCTGTACTCGCGCACGCGCAGCAGATTCAGCAGCCGCGTCGTGGTGGTCGCACCGACAATGCCGGTAATGAGCACCAGCACCGCCGTAATGGTCGGTGCGCCGCCGATCTTCTCCGAGATGCCCATGGCGATCGGGATCGTCACCGATTTCGGCGCCATGGAGCGCAGCGTTTCGGGCGATGCACCCAGCAGCCATGCGATGCCCACGGCTGACACCACCGCCACGATCGACCCTGCCAGCAGCCCGCCCACCAGCGGCAGCGCGTGGCGGCGCAGTTTCGCCCATTGCTGGAACAGCGGCACGGCCAGCGCGACGGTGGCCGGGCCCAGCAGAAAGTGCACGAACTGCGCGCCGTCGAAGTACGTCTTGTACGGCGTGCGCGTGAGCGTCAGCAGCGTGCCCAGGATGACGACCGCAATCAGCAGCGGATTGACCATCGGGTTGAAGCGGCTGCGCTCGTGCAGGCGCACGCCGATCAGGTAGGCAATGAGCGTGGCGGTCAAGCCCAACAGCGGGCTGGCGGCCAAGTAGACCCAGAGCTGGTGCAGGTTGGGAGCCATCGCGTTCATGGGGCCAGCTCCTCGTGGCCTTCGCCGCCGCCGTGGTCAATGCGGCCCATGCGGCGCATCAGCGCGCGGGTGACGAGCGCACCGGCGGCAATCGATAGCCACGTCGACACAACGGTCGCCACGACGATCGGCAGCCACTCCTGCCCGATGCGGTTCAGTTGCGTCATCACGCCCACGCCGGCCGGCACGAACAGGATGGTCAGATGTCGGAGCAGGTCACTGACGGTGCCCTGCATGACTTCGAGCACGCGGCCCTTGTCTACCAGCAGGTAGATGACCAGCAGCACCATGCCGATCACCGGGCCGGGCACCGGCAGGTGCAGCGAATACGTCAACAGCTCTCCCACCGACTGGAACGTCAACAGGATCGCGAAGGTTTGCAGCATGGGGCCTCCGGGTGAAACGAAGCGCCAAGTATAGAACCCGGCTGCGTTCGTTTCAGCCCAGCATGCGGTCGACCAGTTCGATCCAGTGTTCGACCGGCGTGTCCGTGCCGCTCTGCAGATGCGTCACGCAGCCGATGTTGGCGGTGACGATGCGCTCGGGCTGCGTCGCTTGCAGCTTGGCGAGCTTGTCGTCGCGCAGGCGGTAGGCGAGCTCCGGTTGCAGCACTGAATACGTGCCCGCCGAGCCGCAGCACAGGTGGCTGTCGGCGCAGAGCTTGACGTCCACGCCCAGCGAAGCGAGCAACGTTTCGACCGCGCCGCGAATCTGCTGACCGTGCTGCAGCGTGCAGGGCGGGTGCCACGCCACGCGCGGCCGTTGCGCTTCCGGTTTGGCCTTCTGCAGAAGCTGTTGCGAGAACGCTGGCAGCACCTCGCACAGGTCGCGCGTCATGGCGGACACGCGGGCCGCACGCTCGGCATAGGCCGGATCGTCGCGCAGCAGGTGTCCGTATTCCTTGACCATCGCGCCACAGCCCGAGGCGGTCATGACGATGGCCTCGGCGCCGGCTTCGATATGCGGCCACCACGCATCGATGTTGGCGCGCATGTTGCCGAGGCCGCCTGCGTGGTCGTTCATGTGATAGCGGATGGCGCCGCAGCAGCCCGCGCGGTCTGCGCTGATGAGCTGCACGCCCAGCTTGTCGAATACGCGCGCCGTGGCTGCATTGATGTTGGGCGACATGGCGGGTTGTACGCAGCCTTCGAGCAGCAGCATCTTGCGCGCGTGCGCGGTGTTTGGTCGCACGCCGGCGTGGGGCTGCTTGGCCGGGACCTTGTTGCGCAGCACTTGCGGCAACATCGGCCGCACCGCCTGCCCGAGCTTGAGCGCGGAGCCAAACAGCGCCGGCCGTGTCAGCCCCTCGCGCAGCGCCCAGCGCACGGCGCGTTCGCCCAGCGGGCGCGACTCTCCTTTCGCGTCGAGCTGGTCATCGACGATCTTGCGGCCGATCTCCACCAGGCGCCCGTAGGTCACGCCGGATGGGCAGGTCGATTCGCAGTTGCGGCAGGTCAGACAGCGGTCCAGGTGCAGACGCGTTGCCTCACCGGCGGGTTGGCCCTCCAGCACCTGCTTCATCAGGTAGATGCGTCCTCGCGGGCCGTCAAGCTCATCGCCGAGTAGTTGGTAGGTCGGGCAGGTGGCCGTGCAGAAACCGCAGTGCACGCACTTCTGCACGATGCTTTGGGCTTCTTCGCCCTGAGGGGTGTTGCGCAGGAACGCCGCGAGCGTGATTTGCATGATGGGCTTGCGTTAGAAGTCGGCGTACAGACGGCCCGGGTTGAAGATGCCGTGCGGATCGAAGCTGTCCTTCAGGCGCTTGTGCACAGCCATCAATGGCGTGGCGACAGGCGTGAAGATGTCGCTGGCGCGGTCGCCGTTGCGGAACAGCGTGGCGTGGCCGCCGGCCTTGCTTGCTGCGTTGCGGATAACGTCAGCCGAGGTGTTGGCGGTGTCGATCCACCAGCGCTGGCCGCCGCCCCACTCGACGAGTTGTTCGTCGGCAGACGCATGGCCGAGCGCCAGTGGCGGCGTAGCTGGGGGCAGGGCGATGCGCCACAGCGGCAGGCTGCCCTGCACGGCACGCGCAAAGAACGCATGCGATTGCTCGCGCAGGTCGCGCCAGAACGTCGCGCCTTCTGCGTCGTCAACGCGCTCGCCGCCGAGCTTGGCAATGGCTGCGCGCACCGCCGCATCGGCACCGCTCAGGCGTACCCACAGCACACCGTCGATCCACGCAGACGCCGCGATCGGCAGCGGCTGGCCGCCCCAGCGGTTCAGGGTATCGATGGCTTCGCCTTGCGCCATGGCAAAGCGCAGCGTTGCATCGCAGAACGGCATCGGCAGCACCTTGAGCGACACCTGGACGATCAAGCCGAGCGTGCCGAGCGCGCCGGCCATTAGACGCGAGACGTCGTACCCGGCCACGTTCTTCATCACCTGGCCGCCGAAGTTGAGCATGTCGCCGCGGCCATCCATGACGACGGCGCCGAGAACGAAATCGCGCAGCGCGCCCACCGACTGCCGGCGCGGGCCGGACAGGCCGGATGAAAACGCACCGCCGACGGTCGCCTGCTTGCCATCCGCGGCAAAGTGGGGCGGTTCGAACGCCAGCATCTGCCGGTGCTCGGCCAGCGCGGCTTCGATCTCGACGAGGGGCGTGCCGCTGCGCGCCGTGATGACGAGTTCGGCGCAGTCGTAGTCGACGATGCCGGACCATTCGCGTGTGTCGAGCACGGTGCCGTGGGGTGCCGGTGCGCGGCCGTAGAAATCCTTGGTACCGCCACCACGCAGGGTGAGCGGCGTTCGGCTGTCGGCGGCCTGGGCAATGGCGTCACGAAAGCGCGAGAGCGCGGGCGAAAGGGCAGTGTCTGGGGTGGTTGGCATGTCGAACTTTCTGGCGGGCAGCTCACTGGCTGCCAGCTGTCTCCGTTGGAAGCAGTGGGAGCCGGGTGCCGCAGCGCTTGCAGAATGCGGCGTCTGTATCGTGACGGTCTAGCGTGCAGCCGCTGCACGCACGGGTCTGCGGTGGGGTGGAGGAGGCAGATCCTTCGCGCATGGTGTTCACCAGCTCCGCGCCGATGATGCCGGTGGGAAACGCGATGATGCTGTAGCCGAGGAGGATGGTGAGCGAAGTGATGAACTGCCCCAGCGGGGTCTTCGGTACCAGGTCGCCGAAGCCCGTGGTGGTGAGTGTGACCACCGCCCAATACATGCTGACCGGAATGCTGGTGAAGCCATGCTGCGGGCCCTCCACCACGTACATCACGGTGCCCAGGATGATGGTGATGATGAAGACGGTGCCCAGGAACACGAAGATCTTGTGCCGCGCGTTCAGCAGCGCACGCAGGAGGATCTGCGCCTCTTCAAAGTAGACCGTGATCTTCAGTATCCGGAAGATGCGCAGCAGGCGCAGCAGCCGCACATCGAGCAGGTAGGCCAGTTCGGGCACAAAGATCGCCAGCCACGTCGGCAGGATCGAGATGAAATCGATGACGCCGTAAAAGCTGAGCACGTAACGCCACGGCCTGCGTACCACGAGGATGCGCATGACGTATTCCGCCGTGAACAGCAGCGTGAAGAGCCACTCGAGCACCGTGAACAGCGTGCCCGCGCGGCCGCTGGCGCTCGGCAGGCTGTCGAGCATCACCACCAGCACGCTGGCGAGGATGGCGCCAAGCAGGGTCAGGTCGAACAGCCTGCCGGCGCGCGTGTCGGCTTCGAAGATGACGCTGTACCAGCGTTGGCGCCAACCGCTCTCGGGCTTGCCAAGATGCTCGCCAAGGCGCGCGTTGTGGGCGTGCCAGCGGTTCCGGGCGGTACGGGGCGGATTCGTCATGACTGCGGGCTTCAGAAGCGCGGCAAATCGGGATGCGGCAGCAGGCCGTTGCGCACGTGGAGCTTGCCGTATTCGGCGCAGCGCGCGAGCGTGGGGATGGCCTTGTCGGGGTTCAGCAGGCGTACCGGATCGAAGGCCGCCTTCACGCGCAAAAAGGCGTCACGTTCTTCCGTCGAGAACTGCACGCACATCGAGCTGAGCTTTTCCACGCCCACGCCGTGTTCGCCGGTCACGGTGCCGCCCAGTTCCACGCAGGTCTCCAGGATATCGGAGCCGAACAGCTCGGCGCGGTGCCACTCGTCCTGGTCTTCGCCGTTGAAGAGGATGAGCGGGTGCATGTTGCCGTCGCCCGCATGGAACACGTTGATGCAGCGCAGGGCGTACTTCTGCTCCATCTGCTGGATGCGCCGCAGCAGCGTGCCGATGTGCTTGCGCGGGATGGTGCCGTCCATGCAGTAATAGTCCGGCGAGATGCGGCCGGCTGCCGGAAACGCGTTCTTGCGTCCGCTCCAGAACTTCAGGCGCTCGGCTTCGCTTTGCGAGACCTGGATGCGCGTGGCACCCGAGGCGCGCAGCACTTCGCTCATGCGCGCGATTTCTTCGGCCACTTCTTCGGGGGTGCCGTCGGACTCGCACAGCAGGATGGCTGCCGCATCGAGGTCGTAGCCGGCGCAGACGAATTCTTCAACAGCGGCGGTGGCGGGCTTGTCCATCATTTCCAGCCCCGCCGGGATGATGCCTGCGGCAATCACGTCGGCCACGGCGTTGCCGCCGGATTCCACATCGTCGAAGCTCGCCATGATCACCTGCGCCAACTGCGGCTTGGGGATCAGGCGCACGGTCACTTCCGTCACCACGGCCAGCATGCCTTCGGAGCCGACCACCGTGGCCAGCAGGTCCAGGCCGGGTGCGTCGGGTGCTTCGCTGCCGAATTCGACGACCTCGCCATCCATCATCACGGCGCGCACGCGCAGCACGTTGTGCACGGTCAGGCCGTATTTCAAGCAGTGCACGCCACCCGAGTTTTCATTGACGTTGCCGCCAATGGTGCAGGCAATCTGCGACGACGGATCGGGTGCGTAATACAGCCCGTGCGGATTGGCGGCTTCAGAGATGGCGAGGTTGCGTACGCCCGGCTGCACGACCGCCGTACGCGTATAAGGATCGACCTTGATGATGCGTTTGAACTTGGCCAGCGACAGCACCAGCCCGCCCGGCGTCGGCATTGCACCGCCCGAGAGGCTCGTCCCCGCGCCGCGCGGCACCACGGGCACGCCCATGCGGTGGCACACACGCAGGATTTCGACGACCTGCGCCTCGGTATCCGGCAGCACCACGGCCAACGGCACCTGCCGGTAAGCGGCGAGGCCATCGCATTCATACGGGGTGGTGTCTTCGCGCTCCCAGAGCAGCGCGTCGTCGGACACGATTCGGGACAGCGCGGCCGTCAGCTCGGCCTGCAGGGCAGATTGATCGCGGGCGGTAGCTGACAAAGACGATGGCGCATTCATGGGGTGTCTCTCATGGTTCTGCCCGCCAGCGGTGGCCGGGGTGGGAGGCACTATAGCCCGGCCGCCGCGCCGCGCGGCGTGTTAAGGACTTTTGCTGCGATGAATTTGGCTCGCCGGGGCGGCCAATGTGGTTCATCGCGATGCAGCAATACGAAGCGCGGCTACCAATCCAGCCCAAGCAACCAATCGACAAACTGCCGCGCCTCGGGCTTCATCGGCGCCTGTTCGCGCTGGACGATGTAATAAGCATGTGGCGAGGCCGACTCGATGTCCAGTAGCCGCACAATCTGCCCCGAGCCCAGCCAGTTGCGCGCCATCGCCTGCCGCACCAGCGCGACGCCCTGGTTGGAGGCCACCGCTTCGAGCATCAGGCCGATGTCGTTGAACAGCGAGCCGGTGGCGGGTTCCGCCGCGTCCAGCCCCGCCGCCTCAAACCAGGGGCGCCAGGGCTCCAGCGGACTACGCAGCAGCGTGAGGTTCAGCAACTGCGACGCTTCGGTGATGGTGTTGCCGCTGATTTGCTCAAAGTAGCCGCGCCCGCACGCCGGGAACACCGGTTCGTTGAGCAGCAGCGTCGTCTTCAGGTCCGGATAGCGGCCGGTGCCGTAGCGGATCTCGACATCGGTGTCCTCGGCTTTCACGTCGAGGAACGGGATGGACAGATGCAGTTCCAGATCAATGTGCGGGTACAGCGCGTTGAATTCCGGCAGACGCGGCACGAGGTGCTGGCGGCCGAACGTGGGCGGAATCGCCACGCGCAGCCGCGCGCGCTGCTTGCTGAATTCCGGCCGCGCCAGTTCGTGCAGCGTGTCGAGCGCGACTTGTACGCTGCGCAGGTAGCGCGTGCCCGCGGCGGTCAGCCGCAGCGCGGTGCCGGTGCGCACGAACAGGTCTTCGCCCCATAGCTCTTCGAGGTTCTTGATGCGGTGCGATACCGCGCTGGGCGTGACGGACAGTTCTTCGGCCGCACGCGCGAAGCTCGCATGGCGCGCCCCCGCCTCAAAGGCAATCAGCAGATGCAGCGGAGGAACGCGCTTGAAGACGGAGGACATGCGGGCGGTCGCTGGTGGGTGAGTCGGTTACAGGTGGAAGATCTTGCCGGGGTTCAGGATGTGCTTCGGGTCCAGCGCCTGCTTGATGCTGCGCATCAGGTCGATCGCATCGTTGCCGTGTTCGGCGATGAGGAAGTCCATCTTGTGCAGGCCCACGCCATGTTCGCCCGTGCAGGTGCCGTCCATGGCGATCGCACGCGCAACGATGCGCTGGTTGATGCGCTCGGCTTCTTCCAGTTCTTCCGGCTTGTTCGGGTCGATGAGCAGCGCGACGTGGAAGTTGCCATCGCCCACATGGCCGACGATGGGGGCGGGCAGTTGCAGCGCGCTGGCGAGCAGATCCTTCTCGGTTTCCACCACGCAGTCGGCCAGGCGCGAGATCGGCACGCATACGTCGGTGGTGACGGCGCGGCAGCCGGGCTTGAGCTGCAGAAACGCAAAGTAGGCGTTGTGGCGGGCGTTCCACAGGCGGCTGCGGTCTTCGGGGCGCGTTGCCCATTCGAAGCCTTGGCCTTTGTGTTCAGCGGCGATCTGCTGGACGGTCTCGGCCTGTTCCTGCACGCCGTGCTCCGAGCCGTGAAACTCGAAGAACAACGTCGGCATCTCGGGCAGCGTGAGCTTGTCGTATTGGTTGATCGCGCGGATGGCAAGCGCATCGACAAACTCCACGCGCGCAATGGGCACGCCCATCTGGATGGTGTCGATCACAGCGGACACCGCATCGCCCATGCTCGGGAAGGCGCACACGGCCGCGGACACGGCTTCGGGCTGCGGATACAGCTTCAGCGTGATCTCGGTGATGATGCCAAGCGTGCCTTCGCTGCCGATGAAGAGGCGCGTGAGGTCGTAGCCCGCCGATGATTTGCGTGCACGGTTGGCCGTCTTGATGATGCGGCCGTCAGCGGTGACCACCGTCAGGTTCAGCACGTTCTCGCGCATCGTGCCGTAACGCACGGCATTGGTGCCGGACGCGCGTGTCGCGCACATGCCGCCGATGGACGCATCCGCGCCCGGGTCGATCGGGAAGAACAAACCGGTATCGCGAATCTCGGTATTGAGCTGCTTGCGCGTGACGCCCGGCTCGACCGTCACCGTCAGGTCTTCGGGGTGCACCGACAGCACGTGGTTCATCTGCGAGAGATCCAGGCTCACGCCGCCGGCCACGGCCAGGAGATGGCCTTCGAGCGACGACCCGGCGCCATACGGGATCAGCGGAATCTCATGTTCAAAGCAGAGTTTGGCGACGGCGGCGACTTCCTCGGTGGTCTGCGCGAAGACGACGGCGTCGGGCAGCATCGGGTCGTAGGCGGATTCATCGCGGCCGTGGTGGGCGCGTACGGCTTCGGTGGTGGAGATGCGATCGCCGAAGCGGGTGCGCAGCGCGTCGAGCATCGCAGGCGGAATCGGTTTGCGGATGCTCTGGGAGGGAGGGGCTGGGTGGTTCATGGCGTCTCGCGTGGGGCGGCGGTCTGAAGCCGGCTCGGGCTGTCATTCTAACGCCGGGGGCATGCCGCCCTTGCGATAATGGCGCCACCAACATTGACGCTATACAGGGAGACGCACCGTGGGCAACCGCCTATCCAAAATCGCTACCCGCACCGGTGACGACGGCACGACCGGCCTCGGCGACGGCAGCCGCACGGCCAAGGACAGCCTGCGCATTGCCGTCATCGGCGACGTCGACGAACTGAACTCGCACATCGGCGTGCTGCTCACGGAGACGCTGCCCGAGGGCGTGCGCGCCGCGCTCACGGCCATCCAGCACGACCTGTTCGATCTGGGTGGCGAATTGTGCATTCCCGGCTACACGATGGTGACGACTGCGCACGTGCTGCGGCTCGACCAATGGCTGGCCGATTACAACGCCGATCTTCCGCGGCTGGCCGAATTCATCCTGCCCGGCGGCAGCCGCGCTGCGGCACAGGCGCATGTCTGCCGCACCGTCGCGCGCCGTGCCGAGCGCAGCATCGTCGCTTTGGGCCGCGCAGAGACCATCGGCGAGGCGCCGCGCCAATACGTCAATCGCCTGTCGGACCTGTTGTTCGTGCTGGCGCGCGTGCTCAATCGCGCAGATGGCGGCACGGACGTCCTGTGGAAGCGAGACGAGCACAAGCCGACCTGATCGCAGTCGGCGCACCAAACAAAATGGCCCGGTTGCGTACCGGGCCGTTTTGCTTTGCAGCGCGTGGATCAGTTCACGCTGGTCGGCGTGGTCGTGGTTTGTGCCACGGCAGCCAAGCCTGCCAACTGCCCCGGCGTCGTGATGGTCAGCGCCTGTGATGGCGTCGGCGCCGGGAAGCCGCCTTCGGCCAGCGCTTCCTTGATCGTGCGGTTGGTGTCGAAATAAACCTGCCAGTAGCTGTCGTTGTGCGTGTACGGGCGCACGGCCAGCACGGGCCCCACCAGGTTGAACTCCAAAATCTCCACGTCGACGGCCGGATCGCTCAGCACGTTCGGAATGGCGGAAACCTTCTCCTTGAGCAGCGCGATGGCGGCGCGGTGGTCGGCGCTTCCGGCCAGTTGCGCCTTCAGCTCGACGCGGCGGTAGGGGTTCAAGGTGTAGTTCTGGATCGTGTCTGCGAAGATCTTGCCGTTGCCGACCATCGTGACCACGTTGTCCGGCGTATTGATCGTCGTGGCAAACAGGCCGATCTCCTTGATCGTGCCCGTCACGCCGCCGGCCGTCACGAAGTCGCCCACCTTGAACGGCCGCAGCACAATCAGGAATGCGCCCGCCGCAAAGTTCGACAGCAGGCCCGACCACGCCATGCCGATGGCCACACCGGCTGCGGCAATCAGCGCCGCGAACGTCGTCGTCTGGATGCCGAAATAACCCAGGATGCCGATCACCAGCAGCACGTTCAGTGTGACGGTAATGATTGAGCCGACATAGCGCAGCACGGTCGGATCGACCTTCTGTCGGCTCAACGAGCCTTCCACCATGCGCACCGCCAGATTGATCAGCCAGCGGCCGACTACCCAGAAGACGATGGCGCCGAGGACCTTCATGCCGACGTCGGCGGCGTATTGCGCCACGATCGCCTGGTACTTGTTTGCGGTGTTGACGGCGGTGTCCGCCAGGGTGTCTGCCATGGATGCCTCCGGGGGAGCAGGGGGAATCCACCTACGATATGTCAAAGACAACGCACTTGTGTGACTTTGGTGCGTCTTGCTCACATTTGTTATATGTTGCGCCGCACCAGTGCCCGCACCGGCAACAGAAGGCGCCCCCGACGGCCTTTGCCGTCATTTCATGGCGCCTATGTTGCATAGGAGGGCCGTGGTCAATAGCGAGCATCGCCAGGTTTCTTATCCTTCGGCCAGTCATTGACCTTGGGCGCAAAATCCGGGCGGGGCATGTGTGAGAAGAACTGCGCCACATCCACTGCCTCTTGATCCGTCAGCCCGCCTTGACCCAGCGGGAAGCGATTGTGAAATGCGATCGGCATGTTGTGCTTCACAAAGGCTGCCGCAGTGTAGGTGCGCGCCATGCCTGCGCCAATGTTGAACGACTGGTCACCCCAAAGCGGCGGATAGACATATTGGCCTTGCGCGTTCGTGATGCCTTCTCCGTTGGCACCGTGGCACAGCGCACACTGGGCCGTATAGATATTCCGTCCATTTTCCACATTGGGCACCAGACTCTTGTCGATCTTGCCCACGCCGCGTCCAGGGACCTTGTCTTCCGGCTTGGTCTCGCGCTTCATCCAGTCGAAATAGGCGACCATGGCTTTCATCTCTTCGGAATTCACCGGCAAAGGCTTGCCGTTCATCGAGCGAAGGAAGCAACCATTGATGCGCTCTTCGAGCGTTATGACACGCCCGGCGCGCGGTGCGTAGCTGGGGAAGAAGGCGGAGATGCCGACATAGGGCGAACCGTCGGCAACCGTGCCTGCATTGAGGTGACAACTGGCGCAATTGAGCTTGTTGCCAACATTCTTGGGCAGCATGTTGTGCGTATCGATGTTCAGGCGCGCGCCCAGCACCAACTGCTTGGCGTTGGGTTCTTCGAGCACGGCGGCCAAGCGCGGTGTTTCGAACGGGGTGGCATCCAGTTTCCTGACTTCCAGTTCCTTGCGTGCCTTGCCCACGTCCGATGCAGCCACTTGTTGCTGCTTGGCGCTGCCCCAGCTTTCGCGCGTGAAGTTCACGATCTCGGCGATTTCCTGGTCGCCCAGCCGAGCAAACGAAGGCATGGTTAGCACTCGGGCATGGCTGACCGTCTGTGCAGTGGCAGAGCCAGTCAGCAGAATATGCAGCAGCGTGGCCGGGCTGCTCTCGCCCAGTACCGGGTTGCCTGCCAGTGGCGGGAACACGTTGGGCACGCCATCGCCGTTGCTGCGGTGGCAATCGGCACAGAACTGCAGATACCCCAAGCCGCCGCGGCTGGTGTAGAGATTTGGCGGCGGGTTGGGCGCGCCGGTGGCATGCTGCACCGGCTGTGTCGATGCCCCTGAGGCAGGTGGGACGATCACGGGCGCAGGACCTTGCGCAATCTGCATCGGCTTGTCGATTTTGCTGGTGGGCAAGGACTTCAGGTACTCGCCAATCGCCAGCAAATCGCCGTCCGTCATGTACTGCGTGCTGTGCTGTACTACGTCCACCATGTTGCCCGAGACGGCGCCATGGCGGTTGCGCCCGGTCTTGAGCATTTCAGCGACATCCTGCGGTGTCCAGAGGCTGCGCAGACTCAGGGCACGCCAGCCTTCGACCGTTTCACCGGCCAGGAAGTATCTGCCGTTGGAGTCGGCCTCGGTCATGGTCTTTTCCTGAAAGCCGATACCGCGCGGCGTATGGCAGGCGCCGCAGTGCCCCAGGCCTTGCACGATGTAAGCCCCCCGGTTCCACTCCTGAGATTGCGAAGGCTTCGGCCGGAACGGCTGGCTATCCAGAAAAGCCCAGTTCCACAGCGACAATCCCCAGCGCTGGTTGAAGGGAAACGACATACCCAGCGGCCTGTTGGTCTGCTGCACTGGCGCCACACCCTTCATCAGATAGGCGTACAGCGCTCGCATGTCCTCCGGCGTCATCTTGGCGTAGGACGGATACGGCATGGCCGGATACAGGTTGTGACCATCCGCGGCGATGCCCCTACGCATCACGCGATCAAACTGGTCAAAGGTATAGCGCCCGATGCCTGTTGTGGCTTCTGGCGTGATGTTGGTCGAATACAGCACGCCAAACGGCGTCTGCAGTGCAAGCCCGCCGGCCATCGGCTTGGATTTGTCGCTGGTGTGACAGGCGACGCAGTCGCCCAGCCGCGCCACATAACGCCCTCGCGCCACTTGCGCGCGCGTCGCATCGTCCATGTTCTTCGCATCGCTCGCAGGCAGGTCGTCAATCACCTGGGGCAACTGCGTATGGGCAGCGGCGATGGTATGAGCCGCGGGTGTCGTCGTACCCAGCGAAGCGCCAGAGGCATGCGTAGGCGCGACCGGCTGTAGTTGGGCTTGCGCCCCGCACTGCCACGCGGCAAATGTCGCGGTCATGAGCATGAACTGCAAAAGCCGCTTTTTCGTACGCTTGGCTGTGTGGGAGTTGGGCATGCTGACTTGTTCTTCCGGGGGGGGGAGGGTGGACTTAAGGGGGAGTCACCATTTTATTAAGAGGGGTAACCGTAAGATCACATCGTGCTCGCTTCTGTTTGATCTATCGCACGATTGCCCCGTTGGGTGGGTTGCTCACTTCAAGCGCGGGGATCGGGAGCCGATCCAGGTGAGGCAAGACGACAGAGAGAACAACTTGCCCATCGCGGTTCTGGTCAGCCTCCGGATCGCCCCGGCTTGCAGCGTTTGTCCTGCGCGGAAACAAAAAAAAAGGACGCCCTACGGCGTCCTTCTTTGCGTCACTCTGGCGTGACTCAGTTGCCGCTGCCCGGCACCAGACGGCGCTTGCGCACGGCGTCGGCCAGCGTTTCCAGCACCTTCACCGAATCGTCCCAGCCGATGCACGCATCGGTCACGCTCTGGCCGTAGGCCAGGTCCGACACCGGCGTGCCCTGCACGTGGTCCTGGCGACCAGCGTTGATGTGCGACTCCACCATCACCCCCACGATGCGGTTGTCGCCGGCAGCCATCTGGCGGCCGATGTCTTCGCACACCGGGATCTGGTTTTCATGCTTCTTGCTGCTGTTGGCGTGCGAAGCGTCGATCATCAGGCGCGCGGCCAGGCCCGACTTGGAGATGGCGTCGCAGGCTTCCTGCACGCTGGCGGCGTCATAGTTGGGCGCTTTGCCGCCGCGCAGGATGATGTGGCAGTCCTCGTTGCCCGCCGTCGACACGATGGCCGAATGGCCGCCCTTGGTGACTGACAGGAAGTGGTGCGGCTGCGATGCGGCCTTGATGGCGTCCACGGCGATCTTCACGTTGCCATCGGTGCCGTTCTTGAAGCCGACCGGGCACGACAGGCCGGAAGCCAGCTCGCGGTGCACCTGCGATTCCGTCGTGCGCGCGCCGATTGCGCCCCAGCTCACCAGATCAGCGATGTACTGCGGGCTGATCACATCGAGGTATTCGGTGCCGGCGGGCAGGCCCAGCTCGTTGATGTTCATCAGCAGCTCGCGCGCGGTGCGCAGGCCGTCGTTGATCTTGAAGCTGCCATCCATGTGCGGGTCGTTGATCAGACCCTTCCAGCCGACCGTGGTGCGCGGCTTCTCGAAGTACACGCGCATCACGATTTCCAGCTCGTTCTTGAAGCGCTCGCGCTGCTCGACCAGGCGGCGGGCGTAGTCCATCGCTGCCTTGGTGTCGTGAATGGAGCAGGGGCCGATGATGACGATCAGGCGATCATCCATGCCGTGCAGGATGCGGTGCATCGCGTTCCGGCTTTGGTAGATCAGGTCGGACACGGTGTCGCTGCACGGGAATTCGCGGATCAGATGCGACGGCGGCGTCAGCTCTTTCAGTTCGCGAATGCGCAAATCATCGGTGTTCTTCGGCATGGAAAGCTCCGGGGATGTGTCTTGAGTTCTATTGGAAACGTCTATTGTGTTCGGATCGTGTTTCGCGTCGGTGCCGGGGTGGGGCAGGTGACTGGGCGAAAAAAAACCGCCAGGGTCGCTGGCGGTTTTCGGTATCTGCTGGGTGCTTTATTTTTGCTGCAAGCGCCCCTCTCCTTCCGCCAGCGGTGCGAGATGCCAAAAGTAAAAGTAAAAAAACTTGGCGAAGGACATGAGAGGAAAACGCGTCGATGCAGGAAAAATTGTGGCGCAGAGGTGACTTGAAACTACTGCGCCGCACCAATCGAACCGTCTTTATAAACCCTTTCTTTGAGGGCTGCAAGCGCGGATTTTCCGGGCCTGCGGCGCCAAAACGACGGTTTCAGGGCAATCAGGCCGTGCCGCCCACCGTCATGTTCTCCATGCGCAGGGTCGGCTGACCGACGCCCACCGGCACGCTCTGGCCTTCCTTGCCGCACACGCCAATGCCCGAATCGAGGCGCATGTCGTTGCCGATCATGGTCACGTGCTTGAGCGATTCCGGGCCGCTGCCGACCAGCGTCGCGCCCTTGACCGGGGCGGTGATCTTGCCGTCTTCGATCAGGTAGGCCTCGCTGGCCGAGAACACGAACTTGCCGTTGGTGATGTCGACCTGACCGCCGCCGAAGTTGACCGCATACAGCCCCTTCTTGACGCTGGCGATGATCTCTTGCGGGTCCTTGTCGCCGCCGAGCATGTAGGTGTTGGTCATGCGCGGCATGGGCAGGGCGGCGTAGCTCTCGCGGCGGGCGTTGCCGGTCACGGGCATCTTCATCAGGCGCGCGTTGAGCGTGTCCTGCATGTAGCCCGTGAGGATGCCGTCTTCGATGAGCGTGTTGCACTGCGTGGGGTTGCCCTCGTCATCGAGGTTAAGCGAGCCGCGGCGGTTGGCAAGCGTGCCGTCGTCCACCACGGTGACGCCCTTGGCGGCCACGCGCTCGCCCATGCGTCCGGAGAACGCCGACGAGCCCTTGCGGTTGAAGTCGCCTTCCAACCCGTGGCCGATGGCCTCGTGCAACAGCACGCCGGGCCAGCCCGGGCCGAGCACCACGGTCATCGTGCCAGCCGGGGCCGGCTTGGCTTCCAGGTTGACGAGTGCGGAGGAGACTGCCTCGTCCACGTATTCGCGCAGCAGTTCGTCGGTGAAGTAGCCGTAGGCATAGCGGCCGCCACCGCCGGAACTGCCCATTTCGCGGCGCCCGTTCTGCTCGGCAATGACGGTCACGGAGATGCGCACCAGCGGGCGCACATCTGCCGCGATCACGCCGTCGCTGCGCGCGACCAGCATGACGTCGTATTCACCGGCCAGGCCGGCCATCACCTGCACGACGCGCGGGTCCTTGGCGCGGGCAAGCTTTTCGATCCGCTCCAGCAGGGCGACCTTCTCGGAGGCTGTCATCGAATCGAGCGGGTCGTTCGGCGCATACAGCGAGTGGCTGCCCGGGGTGCTCGCCAGGCTGCTCGCCACCTTCACGCGGCCGGCGCCGGCCTTGCCAATGGTGCGCGTGGCGCCGGCGGCCTGCATCAGCGCGGGCAGGCTGATATCGTCGGAATAGGCAAACGCGGTGCGGTCGCCCGAGACGGCGCGCACGCCCACACCCTGGTCGATGCTGAAGCTGCCGGATTTGACGATGCCTTCTTCCAGGCTCCACGCCTCGTTGCGTGTGTACTGGAAGTAGAGATCGGCATAGTTCACGCGGTGCGTGAAGATGTCGGCCAGCGCGCGCTGCAGGTGCGCTTCATCAAGGCCGTAGGGGTCGAGCAGCACGCGGCGCGCGATGGACAGATTCTGGATGGCGATGTCGCCTGCGTTCATGATCGGTTCTCGCAAAAAAATTCGATTGGCTTACATCACGCGGTGCTTGAGCGCCGGCAAATCCCGGCGCACTTGTGCGATGCGGGCGGGGTCCATGTCGCCGATGGCAACGCCTTCGCCCTCGGGCACGGAGGCGATGACTTCGCCCCACGGGTCGACGAGCATTGAATGGCCCCAGGTACGGCGGCCGTTTTCATGGCGCCCGCCCTGAGCGGCGGCGAGCACGTAACACTGGTTCTCGATGGCGCGGGCGCGCAGCAGGATTTCCCAGTGCGCGGCGCCCGTCACGTAGGTGAAGGCCGCCGGCATCAGAATCAAGTTCAGGTTGCCTTGCGACGCCAGCGCCCGGTACAGCTCAGGAAACCGGAGGTCGTAGCACACCGACATGCCCACGCGGCCGCACGGCGCATCGAAGGCGACTGGCGTGGCGCCGGGCTCGATGGTACGGGCCTCGTCGTAGCGCTCTTCGCCGCGCACAAAATTGAACAGGTGGATCTTGTCGTAGCGCGCGACACGCAACCCGGCCGGGTTGAATGCGAGCGACGTATTGCGCACGCGCTGTTCGTCTTCGCACCACATCGGCAACGTGCCGCCGACGAGCCACAGCTTGTGGCGGCGCGCGGCATCGGCGAGGAAGGCCTGGATCGGGCCCTCCTGGTCGTCCTCGCGGATGGCGACCTTGTCGCTGTCCTTACGGCCCATCATGCAGAAGTATTCCGGCAGCAGCGCGAGTTGCGCGCCCTGGGCGGCCGCCTCGGCAAGCAGCGCATCTGCGCGCGCCAGGTTGGCGTCCACGTCGATGGCCGTCACGGTCTGGATGGCGGCGACGCGAAAAGGTGCATCGAAAGACGCATCCATACCGGATGCGACGGGGGCCGGGGCAACGGTGGTCGAAGTCATGGGGGCTATTTTGCCGAGGTTTGCGATTGGCTGCCCGAATTACCGTTGGATGCGACTTTCTCGATCTTCGGATCAGCCCAGCTACCGGTCACGTGGTACTGCGTGACGAATGCCTTCGACAACTGATCGCCCAGGACCAACTGCGCGGCCAGCGTGCCCAGCCCGAGGGCCGGATTGATGAACGCCGCCGCCAGCGAGGCCGACGTGGCGTCCACCTTGGGCGTGACCTTCACGCGCAGGTCCTGCGTTTCATCGAGGATGTTGGCCGAGCCTTGCATGGCCACCTGGAACTGCGGGCCCTTGACGGCAAAATCTTCGGTGTGGGCAACGCCGCTGGCGATGGTGCCGGTGGCTGCCACGCTCTCGAACGGCGTGCCACGGCCTGTGGCGCTGCGCAAGTCGGTTGCGAAATGCAGTAGCCCCTGCAGGCTCAGCACGCCGGCCAGCTTGGCCAGGCCCGGATCGACTGGCAGGAACTGGCCGCGCTCCAGGTTCAGCGCCATGCGGCCGTTGAGCGTGGGATAGTCGATCGACATGGGCGAGCCGCGCCAGACCACGCGGCCTTCGAGCTTGCCCTTGGCACCGTCGATCACCTTGGCGAAGCCCATCTTCTGCAGCAGGTCTCCGGTGTCGCGCAGGTCGAGGTTGAAGTCGAGCAGCGTCCGGCGCTCGGGATCATCGCCACCGCCACGCAGGCGTCGCGGGATGCGCCACGTGCCGCGTGCCGTCAGCGTGGCGGCGGGCTGCTCGATCTTCAGCGTCTCAAGCGTCCAGACGGGCGCGCCGTCGGTGATCTGGTTGCGCGCCTTGATCTCCAGCTTGCCGAGCGCCTTGCCACGCAGGTCGAATTTGTCGGCAACGAGGTCGACCGATGGAATTTCGTGCGAGCTGCTGGCCAGCGATTCGGTGAGCGCAGTCTCTTCCTTCGCATCCGGGATGCTCATGCGCGACAGACGCATCGTCAGCTCGCCGAAGGGCACGGCGGCGCTTTCGGCGTGCCAGCGCGCGCTGCCTGCAATTTCGCGCGAATCGATGGTCGATTGCCAGTTGGGGCCGTCGCGCGTGGCATCGATGCGCACGGCGTTGAAGTCGCGGCCCAGGATGCGCAGCGTTTGCGCGCGGGCGCTCAGGTGGCTCGGCAGATATGCGCTATGGCTGTCGGAGGCGTTGGCGGCATTGGCCGCATGTTCGGCCGCAGTCTGGCTGGCGCTCTTGTCGGCAGCGGGCGCGGCAAACACCTGGCGCCAGGCGTCGATGTCCAACTGATCCAGCGCCAGGTTGGCCTGCACGCCTTCCTGGGGCTGCGGCACGGGCTGCCGTATGCCGATGCCGCCTCGCAGCACCTCGGTGCCGTTGCCCGTGCTGCGTTGTTCGTAACGCGCGCTGACGATATTGCCGATCTGCAAAACGATCTCGTCGATGGCGTTGTTGGAAGCCAGCGGCTGCATCTCGAAACGCACCGGCAGCGGCTGCCCGGCGGCCTTGTTCAGCGGTGCCGGCAAACGCACCGTCATCGGCGTGAGGTCGGACTGCACCTGGATGAGCGGGCGATGCTGCTTGACGCTGATGGTCGCGCTGTATGGTGCGCTGCCCTCCAGCGAACGGGCGATGGCGGCCACCGGGCTGTTCTCCGGCGTCGTGTCCCGCAGCCCTTGCGCCGATGCGGTGCCCGCCACCTGGATGCGGATCGTGCCGTCGGGTGCGGTGCCGCCCGTGGGGCGGATTTCGCCGCCGGCAAAGCGCGCGCGCAGGTTGTCGAAACCGATGCCTTTTTGCGTAAAGGTCAGCGCGCCGTTGACGTCGGTGAGCGGTGGCGCCTGCGGAACAAGCGTGACGTCATTGCGCACGAACGTGACGCTACCCTGGGCGCGCGTCGAATGCATCTCGTGCAGCGGCAGGTCCAGCTTGAGCGCCAGCGTGGCGTTGCCCTGGGCGTGTGCGTCCTTGGTGAAATGCCCGATCCACTGGCCGATGGGGCTGGCCTCGACGTATTGCAGGAAGTTTTGCGTGGAGCCATCGCCGCGACCATCGATGGTGAGCAGCGGGCTGTGGTCGCCCATGTCGGGCAGGCTGCCATTCACGTCCTGCAGATTCACGCCCATTACCTTGGCGCGCGCCACCTTGAACGACAGGGATGCCCGATCGAAGATCACCGTGCCGTCGATGTTGGTGAACGCCGGCCAGTCACCCGGGTGCGTGGGCACGCGGCCCGGCGGATTATGCGCGGCTTCGGGCGGCGCCGATTGGTACGTCACGTCCTGGATCGGCACTTCCACGCGGAAGACGCCCTTGTGCGGCGGCCGGAACGGGAAGTCGTGCAGATCGCCCGCCAGTGCGAAACCGACGTTGTTGGCCGTGCCGGCTTGCAGCGCACCGCCCAGGTAGTCACGCAGATGCTGTCCGATCGACAGCGGCAGGTAGCGCGGCACACGTGGAACGTTAGCGCGGTCCAGCGTGCCCTTCAGATCGATGGTCCCGAGATGGCTGGTGTCTGGCGCGTGACGATAGCTGCCCGTGATGCGCGCCGACAGGTCGTCGTTGGAGAACGCAAGGTTGTCGCTGGTGACGACCAGTTCCTGCTTGCGATACGTCCAGTTGAACGTGCCCTGCAGCCGGTCCAGCGGCACACGGGCGTCGGCAAAGGTGCCGGGCAGCAGCAGCGCGGTGTCATTGGACTCGATGCGCAGCGTGCCCTTGTCGTTGGAGAAGACCGCGTTGCCGGAGATGTTTTCAACGCCGGGCACGGCTGGCTCGGGATGCTGGCCCGGCGGCACCGCGGGCAGCGCGCCGGGGCCGAACGACACCTGGCGCATCGTGGCGCGGCCCGTGAAGTGCACGGGCGCCGGCGCATTTGGCCGCCAGCGGGAGACATCGCGCTGCCAGTTGATGTCGAGATCGTCGATGCGGCCGGACGGTTGTTTGGTACGCAGCGGTTCGAGCACGCCGGCGGGCAGCGGCAGCGCAGTGGCGATGTTGCGCAAGTCTGCCAAATCCAGTGTCGTGGCTTTGACTTGCAGGCTGCGCAGCGCATTGCGCGAGTCGAGCGCCCACCCCACGGTGACATTGCGCAAGCCACGCGGCGTGCCAGCCGGGTTGGCCGGCGCCTGGATGCCGGGTCCTGCCAGTTCGGGCGCCGACGGCGGTTGGGCGGGTGGATTCAGCGGCTGCCAGAGCAACGTGTCGACGCGCAAGGTGTGCTCGCCGCGCGCATTGCGCTGATGCGTGGCCAGCGCCTGGAGGCTGCGCAGCTGCAGCGGGTCCAGATCCTTGCGGACCTGCAGATCGAGCTGCTGCCCCGTCAGCCGAGCCTGGCTGCGCGTGAATACGCCGTCGGCAAACTCCACCGACCCGTCGGAGGTGAGCGTGCCGCTTTTTGCGGCGGCCAGCACGGGCACATAGCGCTGTACGGAAGCCAACTGCAGCGTATCGACCTGCCAGGAGGCCTGGCCGCGCCAGTGGCGCCAGTCGCCTGGGCGGGCCAGCAGGTCGTGACGGAAATCGGCGTGCAGTTTGATGGGGCCGTTGAACAGCGTGGGCGAGGTCCCGCTGGCCTCCAGCCGGTGCCGCGTCGGGCCGCTGCGTAGCTGCACCCGCACATTGCCCAGCGCCACTTCGGGCACCTTCTGCTGCTCGTCGAGCCAGCGGACGGCGCCTTGCTGGAAATCGATGTCTCCTTGGGAGAGGAGCTGGTCGAGGAAATCGCTGTCGCCGCCGGTGTCCGGGCCGAGTGGCATGCCTGCGACGAGCAAGGCGCCCTGAGCGTTGCGCCGTACCAGCACGTCGGCCTGGCTGGCGTGCAGGGAGGCAAAGGTGATCTGCATGCGCAGCAACGAGCGCCAGGACAGCCGCGCCTGCACGTCCTGTACCGCGAAGGTGCGACGGCCGGCAGTGTCGTGCGCGTCGATGCGCTGGGCGCGGAAGGCCGGGTGCCAGCCCTCCCAGTAGGTCTCAAGCGAGCCGATGCCGACGGTGGCGTGCAGTGCGCTGGACGCCTCGCGCTCCATCCATTCGCGCGCCAGGCTTACGCGCGGCCACAGGATGAAGCGCACCGCCAGCATGCCCACGATGGTCAGGACGGCCAGCGCCGCCGCCGTCTTCCAGAGCACGCGCCACAGCTTGCGCCAGATCGGGGCGCGCAAAACAGTCCCAACGCCCGTGCCGATCCGGCTGACGAATCGCACCAACCACGCCCAGGCCGTGGGCCGGCCCACCCCGCGTGTGGACAGGGTGCTGGCGTGTCCACCATCGGACTTCGGCGATTCTGGGGGCTGGGACGGGCGAGGCATGATGCGGATTATCCGATATTCAGGAGGCGGCGCCACATTTGGAGTTGGGCGTCGCGCCTGCCCAGCGGCAAGCACGCCCAATGCCCATGAACGTTGGTGACCACGGATTGCCCTGCGTTTATCGGCGCGCATTTCAGCGAGAATGGATGTTTCCGCCAATGCTCGATGCGTCCGCATGACTGATTCCGCCTTGTCCGCCCAGCCATTTCTGCAAGCTCCGGCCCGCGTGCCGGAGGCTCCCGCCGCTGCGCTGCCTTTTGCACTTGCGTATTCGCGCTATCTCCAGCGCCAGGCGCAAGCGCGTGAGGGCTGGGCCGAGCGCGTGCAGGCCGGCGCAGGCCACCCGATTGACGTGACGTGGCTGTCGGCGCGCTTTACCGAGTTGTTCGACACCAAGGCCGTGGAGGTCGAGACTGCGCTCAAGCGCGCCTTGCGCCTGCTGCGCAATGAAGTCTTCGGCGCACTGGTTGAGCGTGACCTGTCCGGCGCCGCGACGCTCGATGAGGTCACGGGCACGATGACCGACCTGGCCGAGTTTGCCGTGCGCATGGCCATTTCCGTGATCGGCCAGGAACTGAGCGCGCTGCACGGCCAGCCGATCGGGCAATCCTCGGGCGAGGTGCAGGAACTGGTGGTGGTTGGCATGGGCAAGCTGGGCGGGCGCGAGCTGAACGTCTCGTCCGACATCGACCTGATCTTTCTCTACGACGATGACGGCGACACGCAGGGCGGCCCGCGCCCGCTCTCCAACCACGAATATTTCACGAAGCTTGGCCGGCGGCTGATCAACGCGCTGGCCGATGTGACGGAGGACGGCTACGTCTTCCGCGTCGACATGCGCCTGCGGCCGAACGGCGATGCAGGGCCGCTCGCGTGCAGCCTGGGCATGCTCGAGGAGTACTTCGTCGTGCAGGGCCGCGAGTGGGAGCGCTACGCCTGGATCAAGGGCCGCGTGATCACCGACCCGGCCAGCCCGCATGCGGCCCGGGTGATTCAACAGTTGGAGCGCGTGACGGGCCCGTTTGTCTTCCGGCGCTATCTCGATTACGGCGTGATCTCCGCCATTCGCGCGCTGCATGCGCAGATCCGCAACGAGGCCGCCAAGCGCAGCAATGGTGCCAACCAGCAGCGCGATAGCACGGGCCACCTGCAGGCACGCTCGCCCAACATCAAGCTCGGGCGGGGCGGCATTCGCGAGATCGAATTCGTCGCGCAGGTGTTTCAGCTCATTCGCGGCGGGCAGGATTTCGGGCTGCGCGTGCGGCCTACGCTGGAGGTGCTTCGGGCGGCGTCAGAGCGCGGCCTGATCGACGCCGAAGCCGTGGCGCGCCTGACCGAGGCCTATCGCTTCCTGCGCCAGCTTGAACACCGCCTGCAGTACATCGAAGACGCGCAAACGCACAACCTGCCGGGCTCCCCGGAAGATCAGCTGCGCGTGGCACGCATGATGGGCTTTGACGATTATGCGGCGCTGGTCACCAAGCTTGAGGCGTATCAAGACGAAGTCGCCCAGCATTTCGATCAGACCTTCTCCGACAAGCAGGACAGCCAGCCGCCGTGTGCCGCCGTCTGGCATGCGGACCTGCTCGACGAGGAGCACACGGAAACCGCCCGCGCACAGCTCGCCGAACTCGGCTACGCGAATCCCGACAGCGTGCTGGAGCGGCTGCGCGCGACGCGCAATTCGCCGCGTTATCGCGCGTTGTCTGAAGTCAGCCGCCAGCGTTTTGACTTGCTGATCAACCGCGCGCTTGACCACGCATCGCGGCAGACAGATGCCGATGTCACCATCGCGCGCTTTCTCGATTTCTTTGACGCGATCAGCCGGCGCTCGTCGTATCTGTCGCTGCTGAGCGAATACCCGCAGGCCATGGAGCGCGTGGCCCACACGCTGCACGCGTCGCGCTGGGCGGCGGACTACCTCACGCGCCATCCGCAACTGCTCGATGAGCTGCTCGACGTGGAAGCGCTGTCCGCCGAGCCCGATTGGCCCGCCTTCCGTGCGCGCGTGCGAGACCGTCTGCAGGCAGCGTCCGACCATGTCGAGATGCAGATGGACATCCTGCGCCAGGAGCACCATGCAGAAACCTTCCGCGTGCTGCTGCAGGACCTGCAGGGCATGCTGAGTGTCGAGCACATCAGCGACCGGCTTTCCGATCTGGCAGATGCCGTGCTGGACCTGACGCTTGAGACCGTCTGGCAGCAGGTCACCACGCGTCACCGGGAGGTGCCGCGCTTTGCCGTGGTCGCCTACGGGCGGCTCGGCGGCAAGGAACTCGGCTATGCGTCAGACCTCGACGTCATCTTCCTCTACGACGACGATGACGAACGCGCGCCCGATGTCTACGCGTCATTCGCGCGCAAGCTCATCACGTGGCTGACGAGCCATACCGCTGCGGGCATGTTGTTCGACGTCGACACGCGCTTGCGCCCGAACGGCGCGGCGGGCTTGATGGTCACGCACTTCGAAGCCTTCCGCCGTTATCAAATGCGCGAGGGCGACAACGCGGCGTGGGTGTGGGAGCACCAGGCGCTTACGCGCGCACGCTTCTGCGCGGGCGATGCGGAAATCGGCGAGCGCTTCGAGGCGCTGCGCACCGCCGTGTTGCGCCAAGCGCGCGAACCCGGTCCGCTGCGCGACGAGATCGTGGCAATGCGCGAGCGCGTGGCAGAAGGCCATGCGAATCCCACGGGGCTGTTTGATCTCAAGCACGATCGCGGAGGCATGGTCGATATCGAATTCACCGTGCAATTCCTGGTGCTGCTGCATAGTGCGGCGCATGCCGAGCTGACCCTCAACAAGGGAAACATCGCGCTACTGCGCATGGCTGGCGAACTCGGGTTGATTGACGCGACGGCGGCCGCGCAGGTGGCCGATGCCTATCGGGACTTCCGCGCACGCCAGCACAAGCTGCGGCTCGACGGACAATCCGTTGCGCGCGTACCGGTCGACACGTGCGCAGACGAGGCCGCGCACGTACGTGCGTTGTGGGAGCAGGTGTTCGGGCCTGCGCAATGAGTGCGCATCGGCAAACGCTGCACACGTGGGGCGCATGCGCCGGTGTGGCCGCGCTGTCGGCGGCCTTCTCTTTCGTGCCGTGGCTGTACGCGGTCGGGCTGTATCAACGCGAGGCTGTGCGCGCGGGTCAGTGGTGGCGCATCGTCACCGCCATGTGGGTGCATCTAGACACGTGGCATTGGTTGGCGGATGCGATGGCGGCGGTAGGGCTCATCCTGCTGCTGGCGCGTGTGTTGCGGCCGCAAGTCATCGTTGGCACGCTGGTGGTGTGCGGGGTGCTCGTGCAGATCGCACTGCTCAATCAGCCGACCGTGCAGTGGTACGGCGGGCTCTCCGGCGCGCTGCATGGCCTGGCGGCATGGGGCGGGCTGCGGCTGCTGAAGCCGTCTGCGGACGGGGCGGAGGATCGTTTCTCACGCTGGATTGGCGTGGCGCTTTGCACAGGCGTGCTGGTGAAGGTGTGGCTCGAACAATCGTGGCTGTCGCCCATCGCCTATGACCCGCACTGGGGGTTTGGCGTGGTGCGCATCGCGCATGCATTTGGCGCGGCCAGCGGGTTGCTGATTTGGGTGTTGGGGGAGTGGCGCGCGCAGGGCAGGCGGCAGGCGCACGGTTGATCGCCTGAGCGATCGCATTCGCATGCATGAAAAAACGGACACGCTGGAGGCGCCAGCGTGTCCGTTTTGCGTTTGCACGATAGCTCGATCAGGCTTTGCGACGGCGGAAGGCGAGCGCTCCTCCGACGAGCAGCAGGCCTGTAAGCCACAGTGGGAGCGCACCACCGCCGCCGCTCTGGTTCAGCGGACCTGTGCCGCTCGTGCCACCGCTGAAGGGCAGGGTGCCCGAGCCGGTGCCGGGAGTGGTAGTCGGCGGTGCCGTGACCGTGACGGAAGTCGAGGCCGATGCCGTGCCGCCCAGGTTGTTCGTCACCGTAATCGTGAAGCTGTAGGTACCTGCGGCGCTCGGGGTGAATGTGGCAGTGACGTTGCCGTTGCCATCCGGGCCGGCCACCGTCGGAGTCACGCCCGGCCCGCCGGTCTGCGCCCACTGGACACCCCCACTGGGCAGCGTATTGCCAAAGCCCGCACCAACCACGGCTGTCAGCGTGACAGCGTTGTTGGCCACAATGGTGCTCGCCGAGCTCGATACGGTGACCGTTGGTGTGCCGACCGACAGTGCGATGGCGGCTCCGGCGTCCAGCATGCCTGCCCCACAGATACCCGGGTTCTGCGTGCAGAACGTACCCGCCGGGAATGCGCGCGCCGATTGGCTCAGGATCGCCTGGACATCGTCCACGCTCAACGTTGGCTTGTGGGACAGCAACAACGCAGCAACGGCAGCCACGTGCGGCGTGGCCATCGAGGTGCCCATCTCGGTGGTGTAGTAGCTTGTGCCTGCGTCCGGCGTGGTGAGGCTCTGATTGGACAGCGACACAATTTGTCGGCTGGTGACGGCGCCATTGCTGCCCGTATTGATGATCGCACCAGGGCCGCCTCCAGGGGCACTGAGCGTCGTGCCGCTGCCCACATTGGCGTAGACGGCGAGGTCGCCATCGACCGTATGCGCCGTCACTGCAATCACACCCTTGCAGTTTGCCGGCGAGCTGATGGTATTGAGACCGTCATTGCCCGTCGCCACCACGATGGTCGCGCCACGGGCGCGGGCCGCGCTGATGACGGCTTGTTCTGCACTCGAGCATGCCCCTTGACCGCCCAAGCTCATGTTGACCACCTGCGCCATCGGCGAATTCGGTTGCAGGGCCGTGCCGCCAGCGCCCGGTACATTGCTCGCGCCGGTCACCCAGGCGAGGGCATCCATGATGTCCGAGGTGACACCACCGCACCTACCCAGCGCTCGGGCCATCTGGATTGTCACGTTGGGTGCAATGCCGGCAATGCCGACAGAGTTGTGCTGCGCGACGATCTGGCCGGTGACGAACGTGCCGTGCCAACTGCTGTCGGAAGCTCTGCCGCAATAGGTCGGATAGTCGGTTGCGTTCTGGGTGGTCACCCAGTCGCCGGGGTCCGACGGGTTGGTGTCGCGGCCGGCCGGCGTGTCCAGCGGGTCGTTTTCGACGAAGCCCAGCGGCACCGTCTTGTGACTGGCCGGGTCGGGCATCGCGTTGTAGGCATCGTTGCTGATGAAGTCGTAGCCCGGGCGGATATTGGCGCCCACGAAGTCCTCGTGGTTGGCTAACAGACCCGTATCGATAACGGCGACGTTGACTGTACTTGCGCCCTTGGTCGAATCCCATGCGGTCGTGATGTTGGCTCCGCCGACAGCCGTGGTGGCAGGGCCGTTGGCGACAACGGTACTCGGCCACAGGCTCCATTGGTCGACGAACTTCGGATCATTGGGCACGGAGCTAGGCCGCATGATGCGGTCCGGCGACACATACTCGAACTGGCCACTGGCCTCCATCCGTTGGGCCACCGCCTGCGCGTCGGCAACCGACATCGTGCTCGGCAGCGTAACCACGTGTGCGCCGCCCGACATCGCACGCTTATAGGTCACCGGCAGTTGTGCTGCGACCGACCAACGTTGCACTGTCGCAACGTCCGCGCGTGCAATGGGGGCGCCGACCGCAACCGATTGCGTCTTCAGCCCACTGCTTTTCTCTTTGACGATGAGTTGCGTCACCCATTGCAGTTGCGGTGCAGGGCTGGTGGTCCTACCCCCTGCCACCGCCGGCACTGCGTGATACGACACGAGCGCGAGCGCTACCAGCGCCCGAGCCACACCCCCTGAAACCCCTGTTTTCATGCGGACCGCCCCGATTGTTTTTGTGGACTTGTGAAATTTGCCAAGGCATTTTCCTGAAGGATTTCCGGGGCCGCGAACGTGTTTTGGGTTTAAGTAGAAACCCTAGTTTCGTTGGCCGGGGCAGGTATGTTGCCGTCCATCGGGGTGAAAAAAAACCGCCTCACAAGGAGGCGGTTTCGCGATGCGCAGGTCCGTGTCAATGCGAAAGCGAACGCCGCTTCCAACCTGTCAGCCCCCCGGCCACCAGCAGACCTGCAACCCACAGTGGGAGCGCGCCACCGCCACCGCCACCGCTACTGCTAGTCGCAGTACCGCTACCCGTGCCTGAGCCCGATGTCGCCGCCGCCGCGGTAGTAGTCACGCTGACCGTATCTGACGCAGTTGCGCCCGAGCTATTCGTCAACGTCACGCTAAAGCTGTACACGCCCGCGACGCCCGGCGTGAACGTGGCGGTGCTGACGCCGTTGGCATCGGGGCCAGTCGTCGTCAGGGTGATGGGCGTCCCGGCGGTCTGGGCCCAGACGGTGCTGCTGGTCGTTTTGTTATAGCCGGCGCCTCCTATGGACGTCAGCGTGACGGCCGTGTTGGCGGTCACGCTCGACGCCGATGCCGTGGCATGCACGGTCGGCGAGCCTTGCGCCTGCGCGACGGCTGCACCGGCGTCCAGCGTACCGGCACCGCACACGCCAGCGTGTGTTGCGCAGTAAGTGCCGGCCACGAACGGTCGGGCAGATTGCCTGATGATCGCCGTGATGTTGTCTGGGGTCAGTGCCGGCTGAACCGACAGCATCAGCGCTGCGGTCGCGGCCACATGGGGCGTGGCCATCGACGTGCCGATGTCCTGCGCGTAGGCGTCGCCTGCGGGAGATGCCACCGGTGTTGTCGTGCCAGTATTGGACAGCGACACAATTTTGCTGGCGGAGCCGGGAATGACCGTGCCCGCACCGCCGCCAGGGGCGCTGATCACCGTCTGCGCGCCGACATTGGCGTAGAACGCGTTGTCGCCTTCCTGCGAGTGTGCCGTCACGGCGATGGTGCCAGTGCAGTTGGCCGGCGCATCCACGGGCCCAGCTTCGTTGCCGGTGGCCGCCACGATGGTGACGCCCAACGCACGCGCTGCGGTAATGCTGTTCTGCTCGAGTGTCGAGCAGCTTCCGGAACCGCCCAGGCTCATGTTGATGACTTTGACGGGCGTCGGGTTGTTGGTTACGCCCGGCACCGAGCCGCCGGACAGCCACGTCACGGCGTCCATGATGTCGGAGGTTGCGCCGCCGCACTTGCCCAGTGCCCGCGCCATTTGCACACGCACGCGGGGGGCGATGCCTGCGATACCGATGCCATTGTTGCGCTGCGCCCCGATCTGGCCGGCGACGAAGGTGCCATGCCAGCTGCTGTTGCTTACCGAGCTACCGCAAAACGTGGGATACAACGCGGCGTCGCTGCTGGTCACCCAGTCGCCGGGGTCGGAGGGATCGGTATTCGTGAGCGTGTTGTTGGCGCCGTTGTTGACGAAACCGGATGGGATCGTATTGCCCGTCTTCGGATCAGAGCTGCCGGTCATGGCGCTGTTGCTGACGAAGTTGCGGCCCGTGCCGAAGCTCAGCCCAACGAAGTCGGCATGGTCTGCACGGATGCCGGTGTCGACAATGCCAACGCCAACGGTATTGACGCCGGTCGTGGTATCCCACGCGGCTGTCACGTTGGCGCCGCCGGGCGCGCTGGCCGTCGGCGCCAGCAGGTTCCATTGCTGTCCAAACAGCGGATCGGTGGCGAGTGCCATCGGCCGCATGATGCGGTCGGGCGACACATATTCAAACTGGCCGCTAGCCTCCATGCGCTGCGCGACGGTCTGGGCGTCTTCCAGCGTCATGACGTTGGGCAGCGTCAATACGTGGGCCCCGCCCGACATCGGGCGCTTGTATGTCATCGGCAACTGCGCTGCCGCCGACCAGCGTTGCACGGTCGCCACGTCTGCGCGGGTTGACGCGCCGTCTGTTGCAACCGATTGCGTCTTCAACCCCGTGCTTTTCTCTTTGACGACCAGCTGCGTCACCCATTGCAGCTGCGTATTGAACGTTGTGGATTTCTCCACGGCCAGCGCTGGCGCAACGTGATACGACACCAACCCAAGCGCTAACAGCGCCTGTACTACACCCCCGGCAACCATTGTCTTCATCGGAGCAGTCCTGTCTTTTTGTAAGGGATTACAAAGCTTGCATTTGCATTGTCCAAAAGGATTGAGACAGCGTGCAGTAGATCGCATTAGGTATAAACCCTAGTATCTGGCGACGGAAGGGGTGTGCAGGAGCACCACAAATGAAAACCGCCTCCAGAGGGAGGCGGTTTCGGTCAAGCCAAAGGCCGCGTCAATGCGGTAACCCACGCTTGCGCCGACATGCAACCCCCAGCGCCAACAGCAGCGCCGCGCCAACCAGCGGGATGGCTCCGCCGCCTCCGCCACCACCGCTGCTCGTACTCCCGGTCGATCCCCCCGACCCCGTCGTGCCACCACCCGAGCCGGCCGGCGCCGTGTTCTGGGCATAACTGACGGCACCGGCGGTATCCAGCAGGCCAGCGCCGCAGATGCCGGTGTTCACAGCGCAGAAGGTGCCGCTAGGGTGCGGCCGCGCGGTCTGCTTCAGGCCAGCCAATACCTGCGCGTTCGACAGCTGTGGTTGCACGCTCAGCATGAGCGCGATGGTGGCGGCTGTTTCCGGTGTCGAAAAGCTCGTGCCTGCCACCGACTTGACCGTGGGGTTGCCGACAGTCTGTGCACCATCGTTGGAGTCGGCCTGGATAACGGAAACGGGCTCTGCACAAGTCGCCGGAGTTGTACTCGTGACGACTTTCGAGTTGCCGCAGCCACCGCCCGGCGCGGACAACGCCACCTGGGGTCCCACGTTTGCGTAGCTGGCGTTCTCGCCGCTGTCGACGTGCGCAGTGACGGCGATGGCGCCCGTGCAATTGGCCGGCGCATCAACGGTCTGCGCGGCTTCATTGCCGGCGGCCGCCACCACGATGGCGCCGCGTGCGGCCAACTGGTTCACCGCGTCCTGTTCTGCCGCAGAGCACTGTGTTGTGCTGCCCAGGCTCACGTTCACCACCCGTGCCGGGTTGGCGTTGGTCGGCACGCCAGACACGTTGATGCCGCCTGCCCACAGCATGCCGTCCACCGTATCGGATAGCAGCGCGCCGCATTTGCCCGACACGCGCACCGGTACGATCGGTGTGTTCCAGCCTACCCCTGCAATATCGAGGGTGTTGTTTGTCTGGGCGGCGAGCACGCTGCTGACCTCGGTGCCGTGCCAGCTGCTATTGGCGATGTCGCTGCTGGTGCAGCCGGAAATGTTCGCGACATCCGTGCTCGTTACGCCATCGCCCAGGTCATGCGCGTCCGTCCCGCGGCCGAAGGTGTTACCGGCGCGCGCCGGGTCGGAAATGAAGTTGTAGCCCGGCAGGATCTTGGCTGACAGGTCGGGGTGATCGGTATAGCCGGTATCGACCACTGCCACCACGATGCCCGTGGAACCCTGCGTGATGCTCCACGCCGCAGCCGCGTTGATGCCGCCAGGTACCAGCGCCGGCGCGGCCAGGTTGTTCTGCGTGGCGAACAGCGGATCGTTCGGAATGGTGTTGGGCCGCAGGATGCGATCAGGCACCACGTAGGCCACGCGGGCGTCCTGCGCGATCTTGTCGACGGTAGCCTGGATGCTGGCGGCATCGGTCAGCCCTGTGCGCATGAGCTGCGCGTTGGTGCCCAGCGTGCGCTTGACCTGCAGCGTGCTGCCCGCCGCTTGCGCTACCGACAGCAACCGGTTGTTCGCCTCGCTGGCCGAGAGCGTCTTGCGCGTGCCGCTCGTGTCGTCGCGCCATTTGATGATCAGGTCACCGGTGTATTGCGGCAGCGGCGCGGCAGCTGTAGCGACCTGGCTGCCCATCACCCAGGCAAGACAGGCAAGGCCGGCGCCCGCGCGGAGCCAAGACTTCAACCGGAAGAGGGAGGGGGTCATCAGCGGGTGCTCCGTGGGGTCTCGTTGTAATGAGAAACGTCGTCAGGATGTGATCGTTGACATACCGTTACACAAAACCAAAGGTAGCACGCGACTTGTCCGCTTGGTGTGGCGGCGATGGCCGATCACGTTTGCGAGGGGAAAAAGGCCGGTTGTGAGTTGCTGCTGAAGCAGAATGCGGGCCTGGCGACGGAACGTGGAGTAGGAAACCGGACGCCACGCGGCGCCCGCTCTTTCACAGTGTGGAGCGGTGTCGCGGTGGTTCAGCGTTGGATTTTCATGATGCGATCCGGGTCGGCCGAGGCGATGCCGGGCGTGCTGCGCAACGCCGTCACTGCGCCATCCAGCGTGGCCGATGCATCGCCCGAGCTGGCGCGCACCACCCAGAACCCGCCCGACATCGGACGTACCACCGCAAAGGCCAGGCGCGGCGTTGCGCGTGCGCCCGCGGCATCCAGCACACCTTGCACCGTGGTGGACGAGGTGGTCGGCGTGCTCAGGCCGATGATGATGTCGCCCAGATTGTGCGCAGCCGACACGGAGGCTGGAGGCTGGGTGTTGGCCGAGGCCGGGTCCATGGCAGGCGGTTTTCCCGGGTCAATGGCCGGCACGGACTTGCACGCGGTCAGCAAGCACAGGCCGAGAGCTATCGCCAGTGCAGGCTTGGCGGACGACAGCAGGGATCGAGGGCGGGCAGCCGGTTGGATCGTGCGGGCCATGCGGGCCATGAAGTTCTCCTTGGATTCGGTAGAGGATGTTTGTCGCGTCTGCAGCCGGAACATTCGTGCCAACCCTGGCAGCAATGGTTCCGGTATAGGCGATCACTGTGCCGCGCGGCGGGATTTCCGCGCCGTAGATTCCGGTGCCAATTGCGCACGGCCCGCGGCGAGCATCTCGTCTGCGTGGCGGCGCGTGGTCTCGGTCAGCGATGCGCCGCCCAGCATGCGGGCAATCTCATCCACGCGGCCCGTGGCGTCCAGCACCACGAGGTCGGACCGCGTGCTGCCGGCCACCGTCTGCTTGGCGACCTGGATGTGGTGATTGGCGAGCGCGGCCACTTGGGGCAGGTGCGTGACGCACAACACCTGGCGGCGCATGCCGAGTTCGCGCAGGCGCCGGCCCACGACTTCTGCCACCGCACCACCAATGCCGGAATCCACTTCGTCGAAGATCAGCGTGGGGGTCGGGCTCGCTTCGCTGGCAATTACCGAGATGGCCAGGCTGATCCGCGCGAGCTCGCCGCCCGAGGCGACTTTCGCCAAAGGCCGCGGCGACACGCCCGCATGCCCCGCGACGAGGAATTCGACCTGCTCCAGCCCCGCCGCGCCGCCGTGTTCCAGCGCGTGCAGTGCGATGTCGAAGCGCCCACCGGCCATCGAGAGGCCTTGCATGGCGCCGGTCACTGCGTCAGCCAGCTCGCGCGCGGCCTTGGCGCGGTCGCGCGACAGCGATTGCGCGACCGTCATATACGCGGCGTGGGTTTGCGCTTCCTGGGCTTGCAGCGCATCGAGATCGGATGCAGCTTGCAGCGCGGCGAGTTGCGCCTGACGTTCAGCCAGTTCAGCCGGCAGCGTTTCGGGAGCGACCCGGTATTTGCGCGCCATGGTGTGCAGCGCCTGCATGCGCGCGTCGACTTCTGCCAGGCGGTCCGGGTCCAGCTCTGCTCGATCGGCATAGCGAGCGAGCGTGTGCACGGCTTCCTGGATTTGCACCTCGGCCGGTTCCAGCGCGGCCAGCACATCAGCCAGCGCGGGGTCGATCTCGGCCAGTTCACGCAGCGTATGGAGCGTCGCGCCCAGTTGCGTGAGCACCGCGCCTTCCGACTCGGACAAACCATCCAGCGCCTCGCGCGTGCCTTCGATCAGGCTGGCAGCGTGCGACAGGCGGTGGTGCTCGGCCTGCACGTCTTCCCACTCGCCCGGCTGGGGACCAAGCTTCTGCAATTCGTTGACCTGCCATTCAATGCGCTCGCGTTCGAGCTGGACTTCGCGCGACTGCTGCTCGGCAGCTTCGCGTGCGCGCACCACGGCGTGCCATTCCCGGTAGTGTTCGCCGACCACGCGCACAGCACCTTCCAGGCCCGCGTGGGCGTCGAGCAGGCTGCGCTGCGCATCCGCCTTGAGCAGCAGTTGATGCGCGTGCTGGCCGTGGATGTCGACCAGTTGCTCGCCCACTTCGCGCAGTTGCGCCAGCGTGACAGCCGCGCCGTTGATGAAGGCTTTGCTGCGGCCTGCGGCATCGACCGTACGGCGGAGCAGGATCACGCCCTCGTCGTCGTGCAGTTCATGCGCCTCCAGCCATGCGGCCACATGCGGATGCACGTCGAACTCGGCGGTGATGTCGGCGCGCGGCGCGCCTTCTCGCACGACGGCCGCATCGGCGCGCTCACCCAGCGTGAGTGCAAGTGCATCGATCAGGATGGATTTGCCCGCGCCGGTCTCGCCCGTAAACACGGTAAAACCGTCGGCCAGATCGAGATCCAGCGCGTGAACGATGACGAAATCGCGGATGGTGAGGCTGCGCAGCATGGAAGCGGTGGGCGTGGAGTTTTAGAACCTGCTCATGATTCGTAGCGAGCGGCTCGAGGTTGAAGCGAGAAGCGCAGCCGTACATGCGTACGGCGAGCATCGCAGGTTCAAGATCGGGCCGCGCAGTAGGATCATGGGCAGGTTCTTAGAGCCGGTTGTCTTCGGTCGGATACTCGTGCCAGTGCAGCTTCTTGCGCAGCGTGGCGTAGTAGTTGTAACCGATCGGGTGCAGCAGCCGCACCGTGCGCTCCGAGCGGCGCACCACGATGCGGTCGCCGGGCAGCAAGGACGTGAGCGACTGCATGTCGAAGTTGACGCTGGCATCGCGCCCGCTGGTGACCTGGATGACCACCTCCGCGTCTTGCGGAATGACGATCGGGCGGTTCGACAGCGAGTGCGGTGCGATCGGCACCAGCACCAGACCCGAGAGCGCCGGATGCAGGATCGGCCCGCCCGCAGACAGTGCATACGCCGTCGAGCCCGTGGGCGTGGAAACGATCAGGCCGTCCGAACGCTGGTTGTACATGAAGAAGCCGTCGACCGACACGGCCAGCTCCACCATGCCCGAGGTGCCCGAGCGGTTGACCACCACGTCGTTGAAGGCGAGGGCGGAGAAGATGACTTCGTCGTCGCGCACGACCTGGGCCTGCAGCAGCGTGCGGGTTTCGGCCTCGTAGCGGCCCGATAACATGTCGGGCAGCACGGTGTGCACGTCGTCGAACGGGATGTCGGTCATGAAGCCGAGCCGCCCGTGGTTGACGCCAATCACGGGGACGCTGGCACCGGCCAGGTGGCGCCCGATGCCGAGCAGCGTGCCGTCGCCGCCGAGCACGACGGCCACATCGGCGTGGCGTGCCATCTCTTCGGGCGGCAGGGCAGGGTAATCCTGGACGCCGATGTTGAGCGCCGTGTCTCGCTCGAACACAATGTCATGCCCGCGCCCGGCAATGCACGACGCCAGTTCCATGAGGGGACCGGCAATGTTGGCGGCCGAATACCGGCCGACCAGCGCAACGGTCTTGAAAGGCGAAACAGGCGAAGGCGAGGCGGCGGGAGCTTGCGGGGCCACGGCGGACGGGGGAATCGACATGCGCGCATTACACCATATCGATATGGCCGTCGCCACGTCGGCGCGTGTTTAGTGGAGAAACGCCGACATCACCCGTAGATTGGCGCCGATTTTGCGTAAAATTGAAGAATCATGGACAAGCGCGCAACCATCCTCCTCAAGACCCTGATCGAACGGTATATCGCCGAGGGCCAGCCCGTGGGCTCGCGCACCTTGTCGAAGTATTCGGGGCTCGATCTTTCGCCGGCCACCATCCGCAATGTGATGTCCGACCTGGAGGAGATGGGTTTCATCGCCAGCCCGCACACCTCGGCCGGGCGCGTGCCGACGCCGCGTGGCTATCGCCTCTTTGTCGATACGATGCTGACGGCCAGCCCGCTGGATGTGCTGAGCACGCACGACCGCATGGCGCAGCAGATGGTCGGCGCGATTGCAGAGCAGGTGCGCACGCAGATGGCGTCGCATGGCTCGGAATCGTCGCAGCGGGTGATTGCGGCGGCGGCGCAAACCTTGTCCAACCTCTCGCAGTTTGCCGGCATCGTGATGACGCCGCGACGCACGCATGCGTTCCGGCAGATCGAATTCCTGAGGCTGTCGGAGTCCCGCATCCTGCTGATCGTCGTCACGCCCGAAGGCGACGTCCAGAACCGCATCATCCATACCGATACGCCCTACACCCCGTCGCAATTGGTCGAAGCCGCCAATTACATCAACGCGCATTACGGCGGCCAAACGTTCGATGCGGTGCGCGAAAGCCTGCGCGGCGAGTTGTCTGCGCTGCAGGCCGACATGACCGCGCTGATGCAGGCGGCCGTGGAGGCGGGCAGCAGTGCCGTGTCGGAGGAAGAACCGGTCGTCATCTCGGGCGAGCGCAAGCTGCTGGAGGTGGAAGACCTGTCCTCGTCCATGGACAAGCTGCGCCGGCTCTTTGCTGTGTTCGAGCAGAAGACCGGATTGCTGCAGTTGCTGGACGTATCCAGCCGCGCCGAGGGCGTGCAGATCTTCATTGGCGGCGAGAGCAGTCTCGTGCCGCACGAAGACATGGCGGTCATCACCGCGCCGTACGAGGTGGACGGCAAGATCGTCGGCACACTGGGCGTGATCGGGCCGATGCGCATGGCGTATGAGCGCGTGATCCCTATCGTGGATATCACGGCCAAGCTGCTGTCCAGCACACTCAGCCAGTATTGAGGCAGCGTAGCCTGCAGCGGGCGAAGCGGCCCGCCAATGTCTCAGGCCGAGAATTGCTCAAACGCCGCCAGCGCATGCGTGGCGTACATCATCGAAGGGCCGCCGCCCATATAGACGGCTGTTCCCAGTACCTCTTCCAGTTCGGCACGGGTTATGCCGAGCTTGACCAGCGCCTGGACATGGAAGCCGATGCAGTCGTCGCAGCGGCTGGCGATGGCTATTCCCAGCGCCACCAGTTCTCGCGTCTTCTTGCTCAGTGCGCCATCTTTTGTGCCGGCTGCCGCCAGTTGGCTGAATGCCGTCATCAACTCCGGCTGCGATTCGCGCAAGCTGCGCATGTGCGCAGACACATCTTTGACCACGCTTTTGAATTCGGGCATGCCGCTCATGACAGTGCTCTCCTGGGCCGGGTGTGGAGTGAGGTAGCGGGCTGGGCATATCGGCATAAGCCGCCGCGCATCCTTTCGATGCATTCTCGTCCGCGCCCAGGGGCAAGGTCATGATGTAGCGCAACGACGCGCTCAGAAACTGCCCGTGAATTGATACCGCCCACCCGGGTGCCACATGGTCGCCAGCGATGCGACCTGGCCTTGCGATAGCGTCTTGCGCCGTAGCATCAGACACGGTTCGCGCACATCCATCTGGAGCATTTCGGCGATCTCGCGCGGAGGCAGGCGGGCTTCGATGCCGTAATCCACGCCCTGCAACGGGGCGGCACGCATGAGGTAGGCGTTTGGCGTGGTCTGCGTGAAATCCTGCTGCATATAGTCGGGGGCCAGCTCGGCATTCACCCAGCGGTCTTCCACCTGGATCGGCAGGTCATTCTCGAAGTGCACGATCAGCGAATGGAACAGGGCACGCCCCACCGGCACGCCGAATGATGCGGCCATCGCATCGTTGGCGCGTGCACGTTCGAGCTTGTGCAGTTCCGCACGGTGCCTGTGGCCGCGTGCGGCAATTTCCTCAGCGATATTGCGGATGGCCACCAGCGTTGCCTGGTACTTCTGCTGCGCGACGAACGTTCCCAACCCCTGCACCCGCGTGAGGATCTGCTCGGCGGTCAGCTCGCGCAGCGCGCGGTTGACCGTCATGCGCGACACGCCAAAGGTCTGCGCGAGCGTGGTTTCCCCCGGAATCATTTCGCCTTCTTGCCACTCGCCGCTGCGGATGCGCATGAGGATGTCTTCCTTGATGCGCTGGAAGGCGGGGGTGCTGGCGGACGGGTCGTGTGGCATGGACGTGGCTTGCGGTGCGGTTTGGGCGGCCGATGTGATGTGCGGATGGTGGTCATCATCAGGGTTTGCTCTTAGCTTGTAAAGTTTTCTTGCCTAAGTTGTATATACAACATAAGATGCGCTCCATGACAAAGGAGTTCGCAGGAGACCTCACATGAACGCCCCGACCAACGCTGCCCACCTGACCAACGACCCGCGCTACGACGCCTCGCGCGAAATCCGCGCCCCGCGCGGCACCGAGCTGCACTGCAAGAGCTGGCTGACCGAAGCCGCTTACCGCATGCTCCAGAACAACCTCGACCCGGACGTGGCCGAAAACCCCAAGCACCTCGTCGTCTACGGCGGCATTGGCCGCGCAGCGCGCGACTGGGCCTGCTTCGACAAGATCCTGGAAACGCTGCGCGAGCTGAACGATGACGAATCGCTGCTCGTGCAATCGGGCAAGCCGGTGGGCGTATTCAAGACCCACCCGGATGCGCCGCGTGTCCTGATCGCCAACTCCAACCTCGTGCCGAAGTGGGCGAACTGGGAACACTTCAACGAACTCGATCGCAAGGGCCTGTTCATGTACGGCCAGATGACCGCTGGCAGCTGGATCTACATCGGCAGCCAAGGCATCGTGCAAGGCACGTACGAGACGTTTGCCGAAGCCGGCCGCCAGCATTATTCGAACAGCCCCTCGCCCTTGTTGGCACAAGGGCGGTCCCCCGAGGGGACGAGCGGCAGCCTCGCCGGCCGCTGGATCCTGACCGCCGGCCTGGGCGGCATGGGCGGCGCGCAGCCGCTGGCCGCCACGCTGGCCGGTGCCGTGTCGCTGAACATCGAGTGCCAGCAATCGAGCATCGATTTCCGGCTGCGTACCCGCTACCTCGACAAGCAGGCCAAGGACATCGACGACGCATTCAATCTGATTCGCCACCATTGCGAGCGCGGCGAGGCCGTGTCCATCGGCCTGCTCGGCAATGCGGCGGAAATCCTGCCGGAGCTGGTCAAGCGTGCCCGCGCTGGCGGCCTGAAGCCGGATCTGGTGACCGACCAGACCTCGGCGCATGATCTGGTCAACGGCTACCTGCCGGTTGGCTGGACGGTCGAGCAATGGCGTGCTGCGCAACGCGATCCGTCGCAGCACGCCCGCCTGACCGACGAGGCCGCGAAGTCGTGCGCCGTACACGTGCAAGCCATGCTCGACTTCCAGGCCATGGGTATTCCGACCGTCGACTACGGCAACAACATCCGCCAGGTCGCGTTCGACCAGGGCGTAAAGAACGCCTTCGACTTCCCGGGTTTCGTGCCGGCCTACATCCGTCCGCTGTTCTGCGAGGGCAAGGGCCCGTTCCGCTGGGTGGCACTGTCGGGTGATCCGGAAGACATCTACAAGACCGACGCGAAGATCAAGGAACTCTTCCCGCACAACACGCACGTGCACCGTTGGCTCGATATGGCGCGGGATCGCATCGCCTTCCAGGGCCTGCCCGCACGCATCTGCTGGCTGGGCCTGGGTGAGCGTCACTTGGCCGGTCTGGCCTTCAACGAGATGGTCAAGAACGGCGAGCTGAAGGCACCGATCGTGATCGGCCGCGATCACCTCGACACCGGCTCTGTCGCCAGCCCCAACCGCGAAACCGAAGCCATGCGCGACGGCACCGACGCCGTGTCGGACTGGCCGCTGCTCAACGCGCTGCTCAACACAGCCGGCGGTGCGACGTGGGTGTCGCTGCACCACGGCGGCGGCGTCGGCATGGGCTATTCGCAACACTCGGGCGTGGTGATCGTCGCCGACGGGACGGACGCTGCGGCAAAGCGCCTGGGCCGTGTGCTCGTCAACGATTCGGGCTCCGGCGTCATGCGCCATGCAGATGCCGGCTACGAAACCGCCATTGCCTGCGCCAAGCGCAACGGTTTGAACCTGCCGATGATCGGCTAAGTTAAAGACATCCTGCTCGTATTGCTATGAACACCATGACCACGCCCCCCATCCTCACACTGCAACCGGGCGAAATGTCCTTTGCAGATCTGCGCCGTGTATGGCTCGCCCCCACGCCTGTCGCCCTGTCCGGCGACTGTGCGGCCGCGATCGAAGCATCCGCTGCCACCGTGCAGGCGATTGTCGCCAAGGGCGCGCCTGCCTATGGCATCAACACCGGATTCGGCCTGCTGGCCAAAACGCAGATCGCTACGCACGAGTTGGAGCGCCTGCAACGCAACCTGATCCTGTCGCACGCAGTCGGCACCGGCGCAGACCTGAGCGACAGCGTGGCGCGCCTCGTGTTGCTGATGAAAGCGGCCAGCCTCGCACGTGGATATTCGGGCGTGCGCCGGGTCGTGATCGACACGCTGCTGGCGCTGCTGAACGCCGGCATCGTGCCGTGCATCCCGTCCAAGGGTTCGGTGGGCGCGTCGGGCGATCTGGCACCGCTGGCGCACATGACGCTGGCGCTGCTGGGCGAGGGCGACGTGCGGGTGAATGGTGTGCGCACGCCGGCACGGGCGGCACTGGCTGCGGCCGGGATCGAGCCGATTGCGCTGGCCGCCAAGGAAGGCCTGGCGCTCATCAACGGCACGCAGGTGTCGACCGCGCTGGCGCTCAACGGCCTGTTCCTGGCCGAGCGTCTGCTCCAGGCGGCCACCGTGTCTGGTGCCTTGTCGGTGGATGCCGCCAAGGGCAGCGATGCGCCGTTCGACCCGCGCGTGCACGCCGTGCGTGGCCAGCCTGGGCAAATTGCCACCGCCGCGGTGTACCGCAACCTGCTGGCCGGCAGCGCCATCCGCCAGTCGCACCTCGTGGGCGATAAGCGCGTGCAAGATCCGTACAGCCTGCGCTGCCAGCCGCAAGTCATGGGCGCGTGTTTCGACCTGATCCGTCAGGCCGGCGCCACCCTACTCACCGAAGCCAATGCGGTGACCGACAACCCGCTGGTCTACGCTGACGCCGGTGAAGTGATTTCGGGCGGTAATTTCCATGCCGAGCCGGTGGCGTTTGCTGCCGACATGCTCGCGCTGGCGATTGCCGAGATTGGCGCGCTGTCCGAGCGCCGCATCGCGTTGCTGATCGACTCCACGCTGTCGGGCCTGCCGCCGTTCCTGGTCGAGCAGCCGGGCCTGAACTCGGGCTTCATGATCGCGCACGTCACTGCGGCCGCGCTGGCATCGGAAAACAAGACGTTCGCCCACCCGGCCAGCGTCGACAGCCTGCCGACCTCCGCCAACCAGGAAGACCACGTCAGCATGGCGACCTTTGCCGGCCGCCGTCTGCAGGACATGGCAGAGAACACGGCCACCATCGTCGGCATCGAAGCGCTGGCGGCAGCGCAGGGCATCGACTTCCACAAGCCGCTGGCGACGTCCGACACGCTGCAGAAGGCGCATGGCTGCATCCGCGCGCGTGTGGCGTATTACGGTGAAGATCGCCTGTTCGCCCCCGACATCGAAGGCGCCCGCCGCCTCGTGCTCGACGGCGATCTGGGCGATTCGTGCCGCACGCATATCAGCGAACTTTCGCTCGGTTGATCATGCTCGCCCAAGCTGAATCGAACGTCTGGCAGGGCCGCGTCGACGCGGAGGAGGGCCCGCTAGGCTTGCGTTGGCACCAGACCGTGCGCCGCATCGATGCATCCACGCCACTGGCCAATACCGTCGCCCTGGCGGGCTTCGCCTGCGACGCGGGTGTCGCGCGCAACCACGGGCGAACCGGTGCACAGGCGGGCCCCGCAGCCATCCGCAAGATGCTCGCGAACTTGCCCGCGCGTGCCGGGCGGGTTGTCGTCGATGCGGGCGACGTGACCTGCCAGGGCGATGCGCTGGAAGATGCGCAGAGTGTGTTGTCCGGTGTGCTGCATGATCTGCTCGACCGCGGTGCGTTCCCGATCGCGCTCGGCGGCGGGCATGAGATTGCATGGGCATCGTTTGGCGGCTTGGCGCGGCATCTGGCAGCGAAATCCGATCAGCCTCCGCGCATCGGCATCCTCAATCTGGATGCACATTTCGATTTGCGTGCGGGCGAGCGCGGCAGCTCGGGCACGCCGTTCCGCCAGATCGCCGAAGACTGCGCGCGGCGCGGCTGGCCGTTCCACTACGCCTGCCTGGGCGTGAGCACCTACGCCAACACCGAAGCGCTGTTCGCGCGTGCGCGGCAGCTCGGCGTGCGCTGGATGCACGACGATGAGATGGACGTCATGCAGCTCGCCCACGTGCTGAAGGTGGTCGAGGTGTTCTTGAGCCAGGTCGACCATGTCTATCTGACGATGTGCCTGGACGTGCTGCCGGCCGCTGTTGCCCCCGGCGTGAGCGCGCCATCCGCGCGCGGCGTGGGGATGGACGTGATCGAGCCCATCGTCGATCGCGTCGTCAGCTCGGGGAAGCTAAGGCTGGCGGATGTGGCGGAGCTGAACCCGTCGCTCGACATTGACAATCACACGGCACGTGTCGCTGCCCGCCTGGTTGCGCGGGTGGCAGACGGCATTGGCCTGCAAGGAACTGCTCATGGCTGATCCGGCCAACCCGCACTGGGATGCGCTCTGGACCAACGTCCACCTCGCCACGCTCACGGCCGACGCTGACGGCTACGGCGAGATCCGCGACGGTGCCATCGCCGTCAAGGACGGCCGCATTGCGTGGCTAGGCTACCGCGCCGATCTGCCCGCCAATGCCCGCGCCATGCGCGAGCACGACGGCGGCGGCGCGTGGCTCACGCCCGGCTTGATCGATTGCCACACGCATCTGGTCTATGCTGGCAACCGCAGCAATGAATTTGAAGCGCGCCTGAACGGCGTGCCGTACGAAGAGATCGCGCGGGCGGGCGGGGGCATCCTCTCCACCGTCCGCGCCACGCGTGCGGCCAGTGAGGCGGCGCTTGCAGAAGCGAGCCTGCCACGCCTGAACGCACTGCGCGCCGAAGGCGTTACCACCGTCGAAATCAAATCCGGCTATGGCTTGAATCTGGAAACCGAGCGCCGCATGCTGCGTGTTGCCCGCCGCTTCGGCCAGTCGTTGCCGGTGCGCGTGCGCACGACGTTCCTCGGCGCGCACGCCGTGCCGCCGGAATTTGCTGGCCGTGCGGATGACTACATCGACCACCTCTGCGCCGATGTGCTGCCCGCTCTCGCTGCAGAGGGTCTGGTCGATGCCGTTGACGCCTTTTGCGAAACCATCGGCTTCACGCCTGCACAAACGGCACGCATGTTCGATGCCGCGCAGCGGCTGGGTCTGCCGGTCAAGCTGCACGCCGAGCAGCTCTCCGATCAGGGCGGCGCGGCATTGGTCGCGCGCTACGGCGGCCTTTCTGCGGATCACCTCGAATGTCTGACCGAGGCCGGCATCGCAGCCATGGCACGGGCCGGCACGGTGGCCGTGCTGCTGCCCGGCGCGTTTTACTGCCTGCGCGAAACGCGCCTGCCGCCGATGGCCGCGCTGCGTGCCGCCGGTGTACCGATGGCCGTGTCGACCGACTGCAACCCCGGCACGTCGCCGCTGTCGTCGCTGCTGCTGGCGATGAACATGGCGTGCACGCTGTTCCGTCTGACGCCACTGGAAGCACTGACCGGCGCCACGCGTCACGCCGCCGCTGCGCTGGGTCTGTCCGGCACGTGTGGTGTGCTTGCCCCGGGCTGCGCGGCAGATTTCGCGCTCTGGCGCATCGACCGGCCTGCCGATCTGGCCTATGCGATGGGGCTCAACCCATGTACCAGTGTGGTCAAGGATGGCGTGGTGGTGGCGTAAGGCACACCCGATGACTCGGCTCGTATAATCGGCCGGGTCTATCGCGAACCCGCGCCCATGCCTTTCTTGCCCGAACCCCTGTTCCAGCACGGTCAGCCCGATCGCACGGCGATCCTGCTCGTCAACCTCGGCACGCCCGACGGCACGTCGCCGCGCGAGGTGGGCCGCTATCTGCGTCAGTTCCTGTCCGACCCACGCGTGGTGGAGATTCCGCGCGCTGCGTGGTGGTTCATCCTCAACGTGCTGATCGTGCCGTTGCGTTCGCGGGCGTCGGCGCACAAGTACGAGAGCATCTGGCTGCGCGAGGCCAACAAGACGGGCTCGCCGCTGCTGGTCTATAGCGAGCGGCAGGCGCACGCGCTGCAGCAACTGCTGAACGCCCAGGGCCACGATGTGGTGGTCGCCTGCGCGATGCGTTACGGCAATCCGTCGATCCCGTCGGTCATGCAGGCGCTGCGCAAGCAGGGCGTCGAGCGCATCCTCGTGTTCCCGATGTATCCGCAGTATTCCGGCACGACCACTGCCACGGCCTTCGACGAGGTCTTCCGAGTCCTGGGCGAAATGCGCAATCAGCCAGAGTTGCGACTGGTCAAGCGTTTTCACGATGACCCCGCTTACATCAATGCGCTGCACCAGCAGGTGGGGGCGTATTGGGCACAGCATGGCGCGCCTGATTTTGCGCATGGCGACAAACTGGTGCTGTCGTTCCATGGCGTGCCGCGGCGTACGCTGGAGTTGGGGGACCCCTACCATTGCGAATGCCTGAAGACAGGCCGCTTGCTGGGCGAAGCGCTCGGCCTGCAGCCGGGGCAGTACCTGGTCACGTTCCAGTCACGCTTTGGCCGCGCCGAATGGCTACAGCCGTACACCGCGCCCACTCTGGAAGAGCTTGGCCGCGTTGGCACCAACCGCGTCGACGTGTTCTGCCCAGGCTTCCCGGCCGATTGCCTGGAGACGCTGGAAGAAATCGCCATGGAGGGGCAGTCGACCTTCCGTGTCGCCGGCGGCAAGGAATTCCATTACATCCCGTGCCTGAACGACAGCGAAGCGTGGATCGCCGGCATTGCGGACATCGCGCTGGCGCACCTCCAGGGCTGGCCGCTCACGCTCACGCATCCGCATGTGCTGGAAGCCAGCCGCACACGTGCGCAGAGCAAGGGGGCCGCCGCATGAAGGTGAGCACCGACGCGGCCGATCGCGTGCGCATCGACAAATGGCTCTGGGCGGCGCGCTTCTTTAAGACACGGTCGCAGGCGACGGATGCGGTGGAAAGGGGGCGCGTGCAGATCAACGACCAGCCGGTTCGCCCCGCCAAGGATGTCAAAATTGGCGACCGCGTGCGAGTGCACGCGCATGAACAACAGTGGGAAGTAGAGGTGCTGGCACTGGCCGAAGTACGCGGCCCAGCTTCCGTTGCACAAACGCTCTATGCCGAGACGGACACCAGTCGCTTAAAACGCGAAGAGAACGCCGACAAACGCCGGCTGTATCGAGAACCCGCCACACAAATTGCTGGCCGGCCGACCAAGCGAGACCGGCGACGCATCGACAAACTGGGCGGAGAATGACGCATGCCGCGCGAGTGTGTGCTAACTTGATACGCTCAAGCCGCGCGACATCTGCTGCATTTGCGCAGGCTTGATGATGTAGTGCTTGAAGAATGCCTTGCCGCTACCGTACTCCGTATAACGCGGTGTGACGGCGCCAGACAGGCAAATGAACGTTGTGGCTGCGGTCAGGGTCAACAGCAGGAGCACGGTCAGAACGGGCAGCTTGTTGTGCATGGTACGAACCCTCAAAGAAGCTCGCGCCCCCCAGTTTTTTCTTGCATCATAGGCGGCCCATAAGGGCCCCGCAATTGCTGTGCCGTTGCAGTCTGATGAAAGTTGTAACCCCATATTTCGTGATGCACGGCGCACAGTTGCCGCGCATCCGGCGCCCTTGAAAAGCGCGCCAAATGCCCCATAACGGGGACAAATCGTTTGTAAAAATCCAGCGGATCGTCTTCAGGCACATGCCGTGCGTCGATTCCCTTTTATCCAGCGCTATGAAACACACTCCGGACACCCCCTCGAACTCGGACATGCCAGCGGACACCCAGGCCACCCAGCCGAACCAGTCGGCGACGGGCCAGGCGGCCCACGCTTATTCGAGCCAGGCTCAGCGCGCAAGCGCCGACGCTCAGGCTGTCGCCGGTGACGAAGCCGCCGTGGCAGAAGCCGTGGCCGACATGGACATCGCTGAACTGCGCCGTCAACTGGAAGCCGCTGAAGAAAAGGCGCGCCAGAATTATGAAAACTGGGCGCGCGCCACGGCCGAAGGCGAGAACATCCGCCGCCGCGGTCAGGACGATGTGGCGAAGGCCCACAAGTTCGCCATCGAAGGTTTTGCGGAATACCTGCTGCCGGTGATGGACAGCCTTCAGGCCGCTTTGGCCGACACGTCGGGGGATGCCACCAAGCTGCGTGAGGGCGTTGAACTTACGCTCAAGCAGCTTTACGCCGCGTTCGAAAAGGGGCGTGTGACCGAGCTGAACCCCGTGGGTGAAAAGTTCGATCCGCATCGTCATCAAGCCATCTCGATGGTGCCGGCCGATCAGGAAGCCAATACCGTGGTGACGGTGCTTCAGCGCGGCTACACGCTGGCCGACCGCGTGCTGCGCCCTGCCCTCGTGACGGTGGCCGCGCCCAAATAAGCCAGCCGCCCGTGATCCTCCAGAACGCAACCACTTCGCAAGACGCCAACGGCGCGATCCCGGTCGATAAGACCGCGTTCGCGGCGTTTGGCATGCGCGAAGTGAATACCGGGACCTTCGACGCGGCCATTGTGGCGGCGGGTGATGCGCTCGTGTGCGTATTCTTCTGGGGCGTGGATTGCTTCAACTGCGAGATGGCCAAGAAAGCCATGCTCGCGCAACCGGCCGCTGTGCGCGAGCTTGGGCTGAACTGGCTGCATGCCAGCGTCTACGCGCACCCGGAGCTGGGCCAGCGCTTTGGCCTGCACGGTATTCCCGTGTTCATGTTCTTCCATCGTGGCAAGAAGCTTGGCCGGGCGACCGGTTGGCATGGCCACGCGCAGTTTGCCGCCGCCGTTGCCAATGCGCGCAACAAGCTGGCGGGCAAGCCGCTTATCTGAGGCAGCGACCATCATGACGTCGATGCCGATGGCTGCGGCCTTCCTTATCGTTTCGTCCGTCCGTGCAGTGCGCCGCAAGCGTGTGGCGCGCACCTCGCCGCGCGCCGCCCAGGCGATGACCGCGGCCCTTGCCGCCGCCCGGCGGTTGTTCTAGTGCCCTTGCGGCACGTTGCCGCCGGGCTCTCTTCACTCCCACCGAAGTTTCAGTTTCGTATCACCGCCGGCCGGCCCGTGCGCCCGCTGGTTTTCTTGCCGCTGCGTTGCATTGGCCCGGGAGGCTATCGGCAGCGGCTTTGCCTAGTGTTGAACATTGACCTGTAGGAGATCGTCATGTCCAAAGCAGCCACCATCTACCTGACTGAGCTGGACCTCACCCGTCTGGAAAATGCCGCCACCCGCGCGGGCAACAACTCGCCGCTGGCCGATCTGGTCGATGACCTGATTACCCGTGCCAACGTGGTGCCCGGCAACAAGATTCCCGCCGATGTGGTGACCATGAACTCCGTCGTCTGCGTGGTTGATGACGCCGGCGCAGAGCAAGAGTGGACGCTCGTCTACCCGGAAGACGCCAACGTGACGTCGGCCAAGCTGTCGGTGCTCTCGCCGATGGGCACAGCGCTGCTGGGTGCGCGTGCGGGCAAGTCGATCAAATACTCGGCGCCCAATGGTGCCGAGCGTTCCTTGCGCATCGATCGCGTGGCGTTCCAGCCCGAGGCCAGCGGCCAGCACACCCTGTAAGCCGGCCGCGTCCTATCGCGAGAGGCTGTACCCGACACGCAACTGCGAGCCCAGCTTGTGGTTGTAGTCGAGCAGGCTCTCGCCGTAGCCGGTGAAATACTGGATGAACAGGTAGCCGGCCGTGCCGGTGAAGATCCGGCTCATCGGATACGTCAATTGCGCGTCGACGCTGCCGTAGGCCTTGCGGGTGCCTTTGCGCAGCGTGGCGGCCAACTCCCAGCCGTTGGGCGCGCCGTAGGACACGCGGAAATCCCCAAAACCACGGTAGTGCGCGATATCGGTGTTGCCGGTGCGCGTGAGGTACGCGTAGAGCTTCGGCTCGAACTTCCAGTGGTAGTCGTTCAGATCACCGAAGTGGAACGTCGGGCGTACGAACACGGTGTTGATGGCGCGTGAGGCGTCGCCGTCGCGGCCATTCGATTCGTGCTCGATGCCGCCTGCGAACGATAGCCGCGTGAGGGCGCCGCCATGGATGCCCGTATCGGGCCGGTAATAGAACACGCTGGGCCGGTAGTTCGTATCGCGGAACGGCGCCGATTCCTTGCCCACATCCCACAGCGAGAACTGCGTATAACCGAAGTACACGTTATCCAGCAGTGCTGCCGATGCCGGGTTCTCTGGCTGAAAAATCCGAAATTTGAAGCTCAATTGGAACTTGGCGTTCAGGCCCCCGTGCGCGCCCACTGCGGCGAACATGGGTTCGTGGAAAGTCAGGCGCGCGGTGTCTTCGGGCGGGCGGGATGCCTCGCCACTGCCAGCCACTGCCACGGGAATGGGTGAGGTAGCGGCTGCATTGGCAGGGGGCGCACTCGGGTTGGTGCCCAGTGCCCCCCCGGGGCGGGTCGCTTCGGCGGCGGCGTTGCGGGCGGCGCCAGTGGGGGCGCCATCGGCGGCAATCTGCGGGGCGTCTGCACCGCGCACGAGTGTCACCAGAACCGGCGCCGCATCCAGATCCGGCACATCGATCCGAACCGTACCGCGCAGCACCTCGGGCAGCGTGCCGGTGTAGGTGACGGTGCGGACCTGGCCCGGACGCAGGTGAAGGGTTTCGGCGCCGGCATTGTGTCGATCAAGAATCACTTCTACCGGACCCTGCAGATCAGCGCTGGCCGTTACGCGCAGCTTGGCCGGGACGGCATAGCTGCGCTGAGCGGCATCGCCCGAAATGACGAGGGTCAGGGTGAAGGGCTGGTTGGCGTTGACGCGGCGGGAGGGCTGGAGCAGGGCAACGGCGGCATCGGCGGAGGGCACGGCGCATGCGGCAAGCAGGGCAGCGCCAAGAATGGCTCGGAGAGGGTGCAAAGGCATGGGCGCAAAAGCCGGGTTGGCGTCCGGCGAGTGGCAATGCGCGCAAGGGTACCACCCACGCCTTTTGTGCCCGGTTTGCGGCTCTGGGCGTTCAAAACACGCGTTTTTGCCTGGGAGCGCACGTTTTCGGGTGCTTTCCCAAGAAAAACCGGCCAAAATGCTCAACTTTTCAAAATTCGGCCTTGAAAAGCCGGACGGCACTCCCACATCCGATCCAAGTTTGTATTCAGTGCAGTCCTGACACCAGATTCGAGGAGCAAGAACATGGGCAAAATCATCGGTATCGACCTTGGTACCACCAACAGCTGCGTCTCCATCATGGAGGGCAACACCCCCAAGGTGATCGAGAACGCAGAAGGCGCTCGCACCACCCCGTCGATCATCGCTTACATGGAAGACGGCGAGATCCTGGTCGGTGCCCCGGCCAAGCGCCAGGCGGTGACCAACCCGAAGAACACGCTGTACGCTGTCAAGCGCCTGATCGGCCGCAAGTTTGAAGAGAAGGAAGTCCAGAAGGACATCGGCCTGATGCCGTACACCATCACCAAGGCCGACAACGGCGACGCCTGGGTGGAAGTGCGCGGCCAGAAGCTGGCACCGCCGCAAATTTCGGCTGAAACCCTGCGCAAGATGAAGAAAACCGCCGAGGATTACCTGGGCGAGGAAGTGACCGAAGCCGTGATCACGGTGCCGGCCTACTTCAACGATTCGCAGCGCCAAGCCACCAAGGACGCCGGCCGCATTGCCGGTCTGGACGTCAAGCGCATCATCAACGAGCCGACCGCGGCTGCGCTGGCATTCGGCCTGGACAAGAACGAGAAGGGCGACCGCAAGATCGCGGTGTATGACCTGGGCGGCGGTACGTTCGACATCTCGATCATCGAGATTGCCGACGTGGACGGCGAGAAGCAATTCGAAGTGCTGTCGACCAACGGCGATACGTTCCTGGGCGGCGAAGACTTCGACCAGCGCATCATCGATTACATCATCGGCGAGTTCAAGAAGGAGCAGGGCGTTGACCTGTCGAAGGACGTGCTTGCGCTGCAACGCCTGAAGGAAGCCGCTGAAAAGGCCAAGATCGAACTGTCGAGCACGCAACAGACCGAAATCAACCTGCCCTACATCACGGCCGATGCCTCGGGCCCGAAGCACTTGAACCTGAAGATCACGCGCGCCAAGCTGGAAGCGCTGGTCGAAGACCTGATCGCCCGTACGATCGATCCGTGCCGCACCGCTATCAAGGATGCCGGCGTGAAGGTGTCGGACATCCACGACGTGATCCTGGTCGGCGGCATGACGCGTATGCCGAAGGTGCAGGAGAAGGTGAAGGAGTTCTTCGGCAAGGAAGCCCGCAAGGACGTGAACCCGGACGAGGCCGTTGCTGTGGGCGCCGCCATCCAGGGTCAGGTGCTGGGCGGTGACCGTACCGATGTGCTGCTGCTGGACGTGACGCCGCTGTCGCTGGGCATCGAAACGCTGGGTGGCGTGATGACCAAGATGATCGGCAAGAACACGACCATCCCGACCAAGTTCTCGCAGACTTTCTCGACCGCCGACGACAATCAGCCGGCCGTGACGATCAAGGTCTACCAGGGCGAGCGCGAGATGGCTTCCGGCAACAAGATGCTGGGCGAATTCAACCTGGAAGGCATTCCGCCGGCACCGCGCGGCACGCCCCAGATTGAAGTGTCGTTCGACATCGACGCCAACGGCATTCTGCACGTGGGCGCCAAGGACAAGGCGACCGGCAAGGAAAACAAGATCACGATCAAGGCAAGCTCCGGCCTGTCGGAAGCCGAGATCGAGCGCATGGTGAAGGACGCCGAGGCCAACGCCGAGGAAGACAAGAAGCTGCGCGAACTGGTCGACTCCCGAAATCAGGGTGAAGCGCTGGTGCACTCGACCAAGAAGGCACTGGGCGAGTACGGCGACAAGCTGGAAGCTGGCGAGAAGGACAAGATCGAAGCCGCGATCAAGGAACTTGAAGAGACCCTGAAGGGGACCGACAAGGCCGCGATCGACGCCAAGACCGAAGCGCTGGCAACCGCCTCGCAGAAGCTCGGCGAGAAGGTCTACGCCGACATGCAAGCCAAGGGCGAAGCCGGCGGTGCGGAACAAGCCGCTGCCGGTGCCCAGGCAGGCGCGCAAGCCGGACAAGGCGCACCGCACGACGATAACGTCGTCGACGCCGAGTTCAAGGAAGTGAACGACAAGAAGTAAGCCACATCGTCCGCCAGGCGGACGTGAGGGTACGCCGGGCAGTGATCATCGGGTTGTGCGGGACGCACCTGATGTCACGCTCGGCTTTTTTGCTATTCGACACGCAGTAAAAACAGGCGACGACTGAAGCCACCATGGCAAAACGTGATTACTACGAAGTGCTCGGGGTGGGTAAGAACGCGAGCGACGACGAGATCAAGAAGGCGTATCGCAAGCTCGCGATGAAGTACCACCCGGACCGCAATCCGGACAGCAAGGAAGCGGAAGACAAGTTCAAGGAGGCCAAAGAGGCCTACGAGATGCTCTCCGATGCCGAGAAGAAGGCTGCCTACGACCAGTACGGCCACGCGGGTGTCGACCCGAACATGGCCGGCGGCTTTGGCGCAGGCGGCGCAGGTTTTGGCGGCGGCTTTGCCGAGGCCTTTGGCGACATCTTTGGCGATATTTTCGGCCAGGCCCAGGGCCAGGGCGGCCGCCGCGGTAGTGGCCCGCAGATGTATCGCGGCGCTGATCTGCGCTACAGCATGGAGATCACGCTGGAGCAGGCTGCGCATGGCTACGACACGCAGATTCGCGTGCCGCACTGGGACGAGTGCGACCACTGTCACGGCAAGGGCGCGGAGCCAGGTTCCAGCGTGGAGACCTGCCCAACGTGCCACGGCGCCGGTCAGGTGCGTGTGTCGCAGGGTTTCTTCACGATGCAGCAGACTTGCCCGAAGTGCCACGGCAGCGGCAAGTACATCCCCAAGCCGTGTACCAAGTGCCACGGCCAGGGCAAGTTGAAGAGCCAGAAGACGCTGGAAGTGAAGATTCCGGCCGGCATCGACGAAGGCATGCGCATCCGCTCCTCGGGCAACGGCGAGCCGGGCATCAACGGCGGCCCCCCGGGCGACCTGTATGTGGAAATCCACATCAAGCAGCACGCAGTGTTCGAGCGCGACGGCGATGATCTGCATTGCCAGATGCCGATCTCGTTTGCAACGGCAGCCATTGGCGGCGACATCGAAGTGCCGACGCTGGGCGGTCGCGCTTCGTTCACGGTGCCGGAAGGCACGCAGGCCGGCAAGACGTTCCGCCTGCGCGGCAAGGGCATCAAGGGCGTGCGTTCGGGCTATGCAGGCGATCTTTACGTGCATATCAACATCGAGACACCCGTCAAGCTGACGGAGCACCAGAAGGATCTGCTCAAGCAGTTCGACAAGTCCGTGCACGAAGGCGGCTCGCGGCACAGCCCGCAAGAGCAGTCGTGGCTAGACAAGGTGAAGAACTTCTTCTCTTCGTAAACTCTGCAAAGCTACTGCGCGCCCCGATCTTGATCCTGCGATGCTCGCCGTACCCATGTACGGCTGCGCTTCTCGGACCAACCTCGGGGCGCTCGCTACGCTTTTCAGAGCTTCCGAAAGCGGCAGATTATTGATAACCGAGGACATCGTCATGCAGTTGCCGGAAGTCGGCGCGCCGTTTGCGCTGCTGGACGATGCCACCTCGAATGGCGCGCCGTGCTCGCGCTGGTACACCGGTTATGCTGGCGAGTTCTTCCGGCCGGTCGGCATGCTGGATGGGCTGGACGACGATCTTCGTGCTGCCTGGCGCCAGGGTTTGCATGCCCTGATCGTTGCGCCGTATGAGTTTGGTGGGCCGCTGGTCGGCCTGCCGGCTTCCACCGAAACCTCTTCCTCATTGCCTGGCCACGACGGCCGCCTGCGCGTGCTGCTGTTTCGCGCGATGCAGGTGCTGTCGTCGGCAGAAGTCGATATGTTGTTCGACGCGTGGCCCGAAGCAACGGGCGCAGCGGGCCTGTTCGACTGTGCGGCCAGCGTCGATCACGCCACCTACACCGACGCCATCGCGCGCATCCACGACTGGATTGCGGCGGGCGATACCTACGAAGTCAACTACACGTACCGCCTGCGCATGACTGCGTTTGGCGCACCGGCGGCGCTGTATCGGCGCCTGCGCGCGCGCCAGCCCGTGCCCTACGGCGCATTCATCGCGCTGCCGGAGGGCGGTGCGATTCTGTCGTGCTCGCCGGAGCTGTTCTTTTCGCATCACGCGGGCCAGCTTGTTGCGCGGCCGATGAAAGGTACTGCGCCTGCCACAGGCGACGTTGAAGTCGACAAAGCCCGCGCCATCGCGCTGGCCGCTGACGAGAAGAACCGCGCCGAGAACCTGATGATCGTCGACCTGTTGCGCAATGATCTGGGCCGCCTCGCGCGTGCCGGTTCCGTGCATGTGCCGGCGCTGTTCGAGGTGACGCCGTTCGGCAGCGTGCTCCAGATGACGTCGACGGTGGAGGCTGAGATCCCGCCCACCACCGGCCTTGCTGATTGCCTGCGAGCGCTGTTTCCGTGCGGTTCCATCACTGGGGCGCCCAAGCGGCGGACGATGGAGATCATCGATACGCTGGAGCCAGAGCCGCGTGGCCTGTACACCGGCGCCATCGGCTGGATCGATGCGCCTGCCGATGATCGCGCGATGGGCGACGCATGCTTTTCGGTGGCGATCCGCACGCTGGTGCTCGGCGCGCCCGGCGCTGATGGCCTGCGCAGCGGCGAACTCGGCATCGGCTCCGGCATCGTGCACGACAGCATCGCCGATGAAGAGTACGCGGAGTGCCAACTGAAGGCGCGTTTCGTGACGGCGCTCGATCCAGGGCTGTCGTTGTTTGAGACGATGCGCGCGACGCGCGATGGTGTGGCGCTCCTGGATCGGCATCTGGCGCGCCTGGAGCGCTCTGCGGCCGCCTTCGGTTTTCCGTTCGATCGAACGGCAGTGGCGGCTGACGTGGCGCGCATGTGCGCATCGCTGGAAGGCGATGGTGCTTATCGCATGCGCCTGTTGCTGACGCCGGACGGTGCGGCGAACGTATCGGCGGTGCCCCTGTCGCCGCTGCATGCGAGCTGGGATGCGCCTGTACGTCTGCTTGTTGCCGCGCAACCGCGCGAGGTCACGCACAGTCTGCCGACGCACAAGACCACGTTGCGGGCCGGCTACGACGCTGCCTGGCAAGAGGCCGAACGCGCAGGTGCATTCGATACCGTGTTCTTCAACGCCGATGGCACGTTGGCCGAAGGCGGGCGCAGCACGTTGCTGGTCAAGCTCGATGGTGCGTGGTGGACGCCGCCGCTGTCCGCGGGCGTCTTGCCGGGCGTGATGCGTGCCGTGCTGTTGAAAGACGCTTCACCGTGGCTTGATGGGCCGCTGCAGGAACGTTCGCTCACGCGCGCCGATGTTGCCCGCGCCGAGGCCGTCGCCGTATGTAACGCCCTACGCGGCGTGGTGCCCGCGCATTTCGAGCCGCCCCTGACCGTCGACGTGCTCTAACTTCCAGCGGGCCACGCCGGGCAGGTTGATCAGTTCGCGGTCGTGGCAGACCATCAGCAGCGAGCGGCCTTCCGCTGCCAGTTCTCCCACCAGTGCAATGACTTGCTCGCGCGCGGCGCCGTCCAGGTTCGAAGTCGGTTCGTCGAGCAGCAGCACATCGGTGTGCAGCGCGCGAGCCCGCGCCAATGCGAGGCGCTGTGTTTCGCCGCCGGACAGGCGCTCGGGCGGCACATCGACCACGTGCTGCAGGCCCGCCCAGCGGAGCGCATCTTCGACACGCTCGGCCAGCTCCGCGTGCGCCACGCGGTGTGCGCCTGTGGTCAGCCCATAGGCAAGATTCGCGCGTACCGACGTGCGGAACAGATAGGGGTGCTGGTGCACGTAGGTCAGCCGCGCGCGCAGCTCGGCCGGGTAGGGCGACAGCGCCTGCCGCCCTTGCCCCATATCGACGGTCGCGCCGTTGGCGGGTGCAAGCCCGGCCAGCATGCGCAGCAGCGTTGTCTTGCCGACGCCGTTTGCGCCCGTGATGACAATCGCGTGCCCAGCCGACAGCGCCAGGCGCGGAATCTCGAACAGCACGCGCGCGCCGTGCTGGCAGCGCAAGCCTTCAAACACCATCGCGGGTTGCGACGTTGTGTTCATGCGGCCGCCTCCCGATCCGTCTTGATCGTCCGGTCTGGGTGGTGTCTGCGCTTACTGCGCATGCCGGCCCCCGCCATAGTTGCCGGCGCCCTGCAGCCACGCCAACCCAAGGTTGACGAGCAGTGCCAGCACGATCAGCACGATGCCCAGCGCGATGCCCTGCGCGAATTCGCCCTTGCTTGTTTCCAGCGCTATCGCCGTGGTCATGGTGCGCGTGACGCCTTCGATGTTGCCGCCGACCATCAGCGCCGAGCCCACTTCGGCGATCACGCGCCCAAAGCCGGCCACCACGGCCGCCATTAAGCCGAAGCGCAATTCACGAAAGACGGTCAGCAGTAACCGGACGCGTCCGGCGCCAAGCAGACGCGCTGTCTCGGCGAGACGCGGATCAGCGCGTTCAAGCGTCGTCAGTGCAAACGCGACGATCACCGGCAGGCCAAGCACCGCTTGCCCGAGGATCATCCCACCCTGTGTGAACAGCAGTCCGAAGCTGCCCAGCGGCCCCTGCCGCGAAAGCAGCAGATACAGCAGCAGCCCGATCAGCACGGTCGGAAACGACAGCGATGCCTGCGCCAGCACCACCAGCGCACGGCGCCCCATAAACCTGTGCATGGCGATGAGGTAGGCGATGAGTAAACCCGGGGGCGCCGCCAGCAGCAGCCCCGCAATCGCCACCTTCAGCGATACCCAGACGATCAGCCACAACGCCGCGTCGCCGCTGGCAAGCAGGGCGAAGGCGTCGACGGTGGCCGACCAGATTTCCATGCGGGTGCCGCTCAGGCGAAAGTGTGTTCCGGGCCGGGGAACGAGCCGTCCTTGACGGCTGCCACATAGGCGGCGACGGCGCCATCGATGGTGGTCTGCCCGTCCATGAAGTTGCGTACGAACTTGGGGCGATGCCCCGGGAACACGCCCAGCATGTCGTGCATCACGAGTACCTGGCCCGAGCACTCCAACCCGGCGCCGATGCCGATGGTGGGAATGGCCAGCAGGCGCGTGACTTCGCCGGCCAGCTCGGCCGGGATGGCTTCCATGACGACGAGCTGCGCGCCGGCATCCTGCACGGCCAGTGCGTCGGCCTTCAGTTGCGCGGCCGCTTCATCGCCGCGACCCTGCACTTTGAAGCCGCCAAACGCATGCACGGATTGCGGCGTCAGGCCGATGTGCGCGCACACCGGAATGCTGCGTTCCACGAGGAACTTGATCGTAGGCGCCAGCCACACGCCGCCCTCGAGCTTGACCATCTGCGCGCCCGCCTGCATCACGCGCACTGCGCTGTGGAAGGCCTGTTCGGGCGTGCCATACGTGCCAAACGGCAGGTCCGACACGAGCAGCGCCTTGTCGATGCCGCGCGACACGCATTCGGTGTGATAGATGATGTGATCGAGCGTGACCGGCAGCGTGGTCTTCTGACCCTGCATCACGTTGCCGAGCGAATCGCCGACGAGCAGCACGTCGGTGCCGTTGCGATCCATCAGGGCGGCGAAGCTGGAGTCGTAGGCCGTCAACATGGCGATGCGCTCGCCGGCGGCCCGCATGGCCTGCAACGAAGTCACCGTGACGGCCTTGCGGTTCGATTCCTGGAGATAGCTCATGGGCTGAGACTCATTGGGGCATCGCGAGCGCCCACGCAGACCATGCGGTGCGTCGACTAGCGCGTTGCCAGCTTGATGAATTCCTTGGGCCCGCGCATCGCGTCGATGCGGGCGAGCAAGGTACGGAAATCGTCGTCGTTGCCTGCGGGGTCGAAGGCAGCGGTGTCGACGATCATCGTCGGTGCGGCATCGTAATACAGAAACAGCTCGCCGTATGCGGCGCAGATACGTCCGAGGTACTCGGCATCGATGCCCGTTTCGTAAGGAACGGCGCGACGGGCGACGCGTGGCAGCAGGTCTTCTGCGCGCGCTTGCAGGCAGATCACGAGGTCGATGCGCTGTTGCGGCAGGGCCAGCGCATTGGCCATCGCGTCGTACAGCGCGAGTTCGTCGGCCGGTAGCGTGAGGTGGGCGAACAGGCGGTCGCGTGGCAGGAAGCTGTCGGCGACGATGCGCTCACCGGCGAGCGTCGCCTTATGCCATGCCTTCAGGCGCTCGGCACGTTGCAGCAGGAAGCGCAGCTGCACCGGCAGCGCATAGCGCGCGGGGTCTTCGTAGAAGCGGGCGATGAAGGCGTTTTCGGCGGGCGTTTCGAACAGCGTCGACGCACGCAGATGGTCGGCCAGACGCTGGGCCAGCGCGGTCTTGCCCACGCCAATGGGCCCTTCGACAACGATGCGGCGCAGGTGATCCAGTGCCATCGGCGGGTGCTTGTCCGTGGTTCGGGTGATCAGGCGGCGGGCTGCTTGGCGCGCATGCACTGGCACATCGTGGTCTTTTCGATGCGCTGGTCGGACACGCCGGGCAGCAGTGCAGCCACGGCGCCAATGCCCGGAATCACGAGATCGGGCGCCAGTTCATGCAGCGGCAGCAGGGTAAAGGCGCGTTGGCCCACGCGCGGGTGGGGCACCGTCAGCTCGGGTGAGGTGAGGACGTGGTCGCCGTAGAGCAGCAAGTCCAGATCGAGTGTGCGCGGCGCATTGTGAAACGGGCGCTCGCGGCCGAACTGGTCTTCAATGTGGTGACAGATGCGGAGCAGTTGGTCGGCAGTGAAATGCGTATCGATGCGCACCACGGCATTGATGTAGTCATCGCCGCTGGATTCCACGGGCGCGCTGCGATACAGGCTCGATTTGCCGGTGACGGTGATGCCGACCTGCTGTGCGAGGCAGACCACGGCGTCTTTCACTGCCTGGCGTGCGTCGCCCAGGTTGGCGCCGATGCCGATGTACGCCACTGTCTTCACGTTTCCTCCGAACTTCCCGGATTGACGTCACCGACTGTATCCGATTTTGCCGGACCACGTCGGCGGCGACGCCGCTTGCCCGGGCTGGCCGAACCGGTATTTGCGGAGGGGCTCGGGGCGTGCTTGGCTTGTGCCATGAGGGCTTCGCGGGCTTCGCCGTCACCGTTCTGGAAGTCGGTCCACCAGTCGGCGAGTTCTTGCGGCATTTCGCCCGACGCACAGCGCAGCGCAAGGAAGTCGTAGCCGGCACGGAAGCGCGGCGACTCCAGCAGCCGATACGGCATGCGGCCCGAGCGCTTTTCAAAGCGCGGTTGCATGCTCCAGATTTCCTTCATATCGGAGGTGAAGCGGCGCTGGATGGCGAGCTGCTCGGTCTGGCGGTCGAGCACTTCATCCATGGCGGTGTGCAGCGCGGGGATCAGCGGCTCGCCGGCAGCGCGGCGGCGGTTCCAGTGCTCGACCACGTGATGCCACAGCAGCGAGGCAAACAGGAAGCCCGGCGAAACCGGCTTGCCGGCCTTGACGCGATCATCGGTGTTGTCGAGGGCGAGCTGCACGAAGCGCTGGCCCATCGGCTGCTCCAGCGCGACGTCCAGCAGCGGCAGCAGGCCGCTGTGCAGGCCCGCCTTGCGCAGCTCCTGCAGCGAGGCCCAGGCGTGGCCCGACATCAGCAGCTTCAACATCTCGTCGAACAGGCGGGCGGCTGGCACGTTGTGGATCAGCGGGCCCAGCTCCGCGATCGGCGCGCGCGTGTCGGCGTCGATGTCGAAGCCCGTCTTGGCCGCGAAGCGCACCACGCGCAGCATGCGTACCGGATCTTCGCGGTAGCGGGTGTGCGGATCGCCGATCATGCGCAGCGTGCGTGCGCGCATGTCTTCCATGCCGTGATGGTAGTCATGCACGGTTTCGTCGGCGGGGTCGTAGTACATCGCGTTGACGGTGAAGTCGCGGCGGGTGGCGTCTTCGGCCTGGGTGCCCCAGACGTTGTCGCGCAGCACACGGCCGCTGGCGTCGATCGCATGCGTGTGGTGGTCCAGCTCGGTGCGCTTGACGCGCTTGCCGGCAGGCACCTGCTCGGCGTCGACCGCGTCGACAAGCGCGCGGAAGGTCGAGACTTCGATGATTTCCTGATCGCGTCCGCCATAGAACGTGACGTGCACGATCTGGAAACGGCGTCCGATGATGCGCGAACGGCGGAACAGCGCCTGTACCTGCTCGGGCGTGGCGTTGGTCGCCACATCGAAATCCTTCGGCTTGATGCCCAGCAGCAAGTCGCGCACGGCGCCGCCGACGATGAAGGCGCTATAGCCGCCTTCCTGCAGCGTGGACGTGACCTTGACCGCGTTGCGCGAGAGCAGCTTCGGATCGATGCCGTGCTCGTCCACGCTCCACACGCGCGCCTGACGCGGTACGCCGCCGGCGGACTTGGTGCGCGCCTTGGCCGTCTTGGGTGCCTTGGGCGTGCGGGCCTTCCTTGCGGCGGGTGCTCCCGGTTCTGCCGGGGCGTGGGGCTCTGCGGAGGTCTTGCCCAGCAGGCGATTGATGAGTTTCTTGATCACGCCGCGCCTTGCTTAGAAGAGATCCATGATGCGCCAGTTGCGCGCGGCTGCCAGATTGCGCAGCGTATCGTCCGGGTTGGTGGCGACGGGGTCGGTCACTTCCTCCAACAGCGGCACGTCGTTGGCCGAATCGCTGTAGAAGGTGCTGTGCTCGAAATCGCTCCAGCCGCGGCCCATGTTGGCCAGCCACTCGTGCACGCGCGCGACCTTGCCCTCGCGAAAGCTCGGTGTGCCCGCCACGTCGCCGGTGAAGGCGCTGTCCGGGCTGCCGTCGGCGGTGGCCGGTTCGGTGGCGATGAGGTGATCGATGCCGAAGGCCTCGGCAATCGGGCGGGTGACGAAGCTGTTGGTGGCGGTCACCACACAGCACAGGTCGCCGGCGTCGAGGTGCTTGTAGACCAGCGCTTGCGCCTGCGGCGTGATCTTCGGACGGATCACGTCGTGCATGAACTCGGCGTGCCACTGGGCGAGCGTGTCGCGCGGGTGGGCGGCCAGCGGTGCCAGGGCAAAGCGCAGAAACGCGTGGATATCCAGCGTGCCGGCTTTGTAGTCGGCATAGAACTGATCGTTCTTGCGCTGGTATTCGGCTTCATCCACCACGCCGCGGCGGATGAGGAAACGTCCCCACTCGTGGTCGCTGTCGGTGGGGATGAGGGTGTGATCGAGGTCGAAGAGGGCCAGATTCATGGGGCGCGATTTTACCCGAACGTTACATCACTGGCCCGCGAGCCCCCGGATTCACTTCATCAGCGCGAGCATGTCGCGCACGAGCGGCAGGGTGACGGCGCGCTTGCGGGCCAGCGAATAGGTGTCGAGGGCGTCCAGCAGGGCCATCAGGCTCGGCATGTCGCGGTAGGAGTGCGTCACGAGCCACTGCGGCACGTCGGCCGAGAGCTGCATGCCGCGTTCGCGGGCGGCTTGGCGCAGGGCTTCCACTTTGTCGGCGTCGGACAGTGGGCGCAGCCAGTAGACCAGGCCCCAGCCCAGGCGGGTGCGCAGGTCTTCACGCAGCGGCATCGCCATCGGCGCAGCGGCCCCGGAGATGGCGATGGCGGCATGCGGATGCGCGCGCACTTCATTGACGAGGTTGAACACGGCGATCTGCGCCCATTCGTCCAGCCGTTCGGCGTCGTCGATGGTCCAGACGGTGATTGTCGGGTCGAATTCGAAGGCTTCGGGCGGGGCGTCGGGTTCCAGCGTGCGGACTTCGTAACCGCCAGCCTCGGTCTGGGCGCAGATTGCTTGCAGCAGATGGCTGCGGCCGCTGCCTTCTTCGCCCCAGAGGTAGACCAGGCGATCTGTGGCGGTACCGTCCACCACCTGTGGAATCAAGGCGCGCAGGCGCAGCACCGCCTCTTCGTTGCCGGTGGCGACGAAGTTGTCGAAGGTCGGGGCGGGTGTCGCACCGAGTTCGAGCGGGAGCTGTTCGGGTGTGGCCATGAAACGTGGAGTGGAGTCGCCGTACTTTTCAGTTGCCTTCAGTGGCTTTCAGTCCTGGTAGAGCCGGCTGCCCAGGTAAAGCTGCCGAATTTGCCGCAAACCGACCAGCAGCACAGCACTCATCGGTAGGGCGAGGAGGATACCGAAAAAACCGAACAATTGGCCAAAAGCCAGCAAGGCGAGGATGACCGCCAGCGGGTGCAGGCCGATGCGTTCGCCCACCAGACGCGGCGTCAGGTAGAAGCTTTCCAGGAACTGGCCGATGCCGTACACCACGGCGACTGCCAGCAAGCCGTAGAGGTTGCCGAACTGCAACAATGCGGCAAGGATGGCCAGCGTGAGCCCTACGCCAAAGCCGATGTACGGAATGAACACCGCCAGCCCCGTGAAGATGCCTACGGGCAGCGCCACGTCAAAGCCGGCCAGCGCCAGCCCCGCCGAGTAGTACACCGCCAGCATCAGCATCACGATGATCTGGCCGCGCAGGTACTGCGAGAGCAGGCCATCGGTTTCGGCGGCCAGTTCGCGCGTTTTTGGCAGCCAGCGGCGCGGCACGGCGGTTTCGATCCGGCGCATGAGCATGTTCCAGTCCATCAGCAGGTAGAACATCACGATTGGGACCAGGAAGAAGATGCCCAGCACCTGGATGGCTGCCGAGTCCGACACGCGCAGATAGGTCAGCACCCGGGTCACCACGTCGTCCGGGCTGGCGGCGAGCTGTTCGGTGAGCAGCGCGCGCAGGCCCGGAAAATCAAAGCTGACATGCAGACCCAATTCGTCCAGCTTGGGCGACAGAAATGCGTTGAGCTTGGCGAGCATGCCGGGCAGTTGCTCCCGGATAGCCGGAATTTCCCGCTGCAGCACCGCCAGGATCAGCAGCATCAGCGCCACGCCCACCACCGAGAGCACCAGAATCATCAAAAACACGCCCAGCACCCGCGGCACGCGGCGGCGTTGCAGCCATTCCACGCCCGGGTGCAGGATGTACGACAGGATGAACGCGAAGACGAAGGGCGTCAGCGTGGGCGCCAGCGCCTTGAGCAGGGCCAGGAAGACAAGCGCCACGGCGATCCAGGCGAGCGTGCGCTTGGTTTCCTGCGACAGCACGGGGGCGTTCATGGGGGGCGACGGTTCCGATGGCGGGGTGGACGAGTCGGAAAAGCGGCCATCGGGGTGGCCGCATCCGGTAAAATCGCGATTTTACTGGACGGGCGGGTCCGATTTTTGTGACTTCCCGCCGCCGTCTCGCTTTCTTTCCCGGTTTTTTCAATTCAGACGACTGTATGAGCGCTTCCGAAACCCCATCCGCATCGACCGGCCTGTCTTACCGCGACGCGGGCGTCGACATCGAGGCGGGTGACGCCCTTGTCGACCGCATCAAGCCGTTTGCCAAGCGCACCATGCGCGAAGGCGTGCTGGGCGGCATCGGCGGCTTCGGCGCGCTGTTCGAGCTGTCCAAGAAGTATCAGGAGCCGGTGCTGGTGTCCGGTACCGACGGCGTGGGCACCAAGCTCAAGCTGGCCTTTGCGCTGAACCGCCATGACACGGTTGGCCAGGATCTGGTCGCCATGAGCGTGAACGACATCCTGGTGCAGGGTGCCGAGCCGCTGTTCTTCCTGGATTACTTCGCCTGCGGCAAGCTGGACGTCGACACCGCCGCCACCGTGGTCAAGGGCATCGCCCAGGGCTGTGAGCTGGCCGGCTGCGCGCTGATCGGCGGCGAAACCGCTGAAATGCCGAGCATGTATCCGGACGGCGAATACGACCTGGCCGGCTTTGCCGTCGGCGCCGTCGAAAAGCGCAAGATCATCGACGGCACGACCATTGCCGAGGGCGACGTGGTGCTGGGCCTGGCATCGTCGGGGGCGCATTCGAACGGCTACTCGCTGGTGCGCAAGATCATCGAGGTGTCGCGCCCGGACCTGAATGCGGATTTCCACGGCCAGCGCCTGCAGGACGCCATCATGGCGCCGACGCGCATCTACGTGAAGCCGCTGCTGTCGCTGATCGACAAGCTGACCGTCAAGGGCATGGCGCACATCACCGGCGGTGGTTTGACCGAAAACGTGCCGCGCGTGCTGCAAGACAACCTGACCGCCGTGCTGCACAAGGACGCATGGACGCTGCCGCCGCTGTTCCAGTGGCTGCAGAAGGCCGGCAACGTGGCCGATGACGAAATGCACCGCGTGTTCAACTGCGGCATCGGCATGGTGGTGATCGTGTCGGCAGCCGATGCACCGGCCGCCATCGCGCACCTGAAGGACGCGGGCGAGACGGTCTACCAGATCGGCGAAATCCGCGCACGCCAAGCGGGCGAAGCGCAGACGATCGTGGTCTGACGCGAGGTTCGCACCAACAAAAAACCGCCGATGCATTCGGCGGTTTTTTTATGCGCGTCGTCTTGCGGGCGCTTATTTCAGCGGGACGTATTCGCCGGTGGCCGGGTCGTCCTTCTGCAGTGCGCCGGTGTTCTTGTCGATGAGCAACGTGACGACGCGCGGTGCGGTGTTCGGGTCGCCGCCGCACGCCGGCGTGTGGTTTTCCAGCACTTCGACGCTGTTGTGGGTGTCATCGGCCCGGTCTACCAGGAACGACAGGCACTCCTGCGGCAGGGTGGTCAGCTTGTACTTGTCGATGGCGGCGCGGGCCAGATCGACGGCCTTGGTCTGTTCCGCTTCACTGACGGCGGGCGCGCTGGCGGCCGGCGCATTGGCCGCGCTGGATGCACCGGGGGCCGAGGCTGTAGGTGCGGAAGCCGGAGCGGGCGCGGCAGGCTTGTGCGCGTCGTCGGAGCGGCCACAGCCCGCCAGCGCGAGAGCGGTGAGCGCGGCAAGCAGAAGGGGTTTGGTCATGATGTGCGGAGCGTGTCGGCGATGTTCAGCCCACGACTTTACCCGGAACTGACCGATCGTTTCCATGCCGCATACGCCTGCGGCATGCACACCGCGCAAGGCCGGTAGCTTGCGGTACGCGCGTCGGCTTCGTTGAGGAAGAACACGCGATGGCGCACGTAACCGCCGCGTGCAATGGCCCGGCGTGCAGCCGCGCAATCGAGCCGGCCATAGATGCGTGCCCGCCGATGCCCGCCCAGCGTGCCGGGCACGGCGCTCTCATAGGGTTGGCCGCTGGCGCCGATGAGGGTCCACGTTCTCACGCGGTTTCATGCGGCGGATTGCGCTTCGCGCTCCAGCAGCGCCAGCTTGCGCTCCACGCCCCAGCGATAGCCCGAGGTGTTGCCGTCTCGGCGGATCACGCGGTGGCACGGGATGGCCACCGCAATGTGATTGGCCGCACAGGCCTGCGCCACTGCGCGTACCGCCTTGGGTGCGCCGATGCGCGCGGCAATCTCGGCGTAGCTTGTGGTGCTGCCCGGCGGGACTTCGCGCAGCGCTTGCCACACGCGTTCTTGGAACGCAGTGCCGCGCACGTCCAGCGGCAGCTCTAGCCCGATGGATGGCGCTTCGATCAGCCCCACCACGCGAGCCACGAGGTCTTCAAAGCCCGCATCGCCACCGATGAGTTCGGCCTTCCGGAACGTGTCCTGCAGATCGCGCACGAGGGCGTCGGGGTCGTCGCCCATCAGGATCGCGCAGATGCCGCGATCGCTCTGCGCCACCAGGATCGAACCGAGCGAGCATTCGCCCACCGCGAAGCGGATCGTCGTTTGGGCGCCGCCTGCGCGGTAGCGGCTGGCTGTCATGCCGAGCACGTTGTCGGACGCCTCGTAGAAGCGGCTGCTCGCGTTGAACCCGGCGTCGTAAATGGCCTCGGTGACCGTGCTGCCGCGTCCCAGTTGCGCTCGCAGCTTGCGGGCGCGATGCGCATCGGCGTAGCCCTTGGGCGTGAGGCCCGTGACGCTCTTGAACAGGCGATGGAAGTGATACGGGCTCAGGCCGGCGTCTTGCGCGAGCGCGTCGAGCGTGGGCGGTGTGTCGGCTGCCTCGATGCGGCGGCAGGCCTGCGCGACAAGCGCGGTTTGCTGCGCGCGCACGGTGGTCTGATCCGGGGCAGCGCGGCGGCTCGGACGGTAACCGGCGGCTTCTGCGTCGGCAGGCGTGTCGAAGAATTCGACGTTTTCCGGGCGCGGCAGGCGCGACGGGCTGCTCGGCTGGCAATACACGCCAGTGGTCTTCACCGCATAGACGAATTGCCCGTCGGCAGAGGCATCGCGCGCCAGCACGCGAGCCCAGCGCGGGTCGTGTGCAACGAGGGGGTTGTCCGATACGGGGCGGGCGGAGGTTTGCATGGCGTCATCCAGTGGACTGCGATGACTGTACTGTAGGTACGTCCGTCTGGCCGGGCACTCCGGGTCTTGCGGTCAAATTCGAAGCACCGCTCGCGTCACTTGCCGCCGGGTGCTTTTTGCTGATCGGCGCGCGCGGCGGCCAAGTTGGCGGCGATCTGTTTGGCGCCGGCAGATTCGGGCGGCAGCAGCCGGTACAGGTGTTCCCACTGCGCGATTGCATCGCTCACGTCACCACGTTCGACGGCGGCGGAAGCAGCCAGTGCCAGCGCTTTGGGCTCGTCCGGGTCGGCCTTCAGGGCGAGGCGCACCTGCTCCATGGGCGCACCAGCGAGGGCGCCGCCCTGGGCGGTAGCGAGTGCGTCGGCGTAATCGGCACGCAGGCTGGCGACGTCGGGGGCAAGGGCCACCGCCTTCGCATAGGCGGCGACGGCGTCGGCGGGGCGCTCCATCGTGCTGTAGGACCGCGCGAGCAATGCCCAGCCGGGTGCGTCGTCGGGCGTGTCGCGCAGCCGTTGCGCGAGGCTGTTGACCATCGATTCGATCTGCGCGTCTCCACCGGTGTGATCGCTGCGAGCGGCGGTCATCATGTCGCCCGGCATCCACAGCGAGGCGGGCTTGCCAAGGTGCTGGTAGAGCAGCACGGCGGACGTGGGCAACGCAGCCAGCAGCACTGCAGCGAGCAGAACGGCGCGGCGGTCGGGGCGCACCTGCGAGGTGCTGGCGGTGTCGGCCGTATCGTCCAGCAACCGCCGGCCAAGCTCTGCGCGTGCGTGTGCGTGGCCCGCCGCATCGATAGCGCCGGTGCGCAGGTCGGCATCCAACTCGCGCAGCTGGTCTTGGTACCAGCGGATCATCTGGCTGCGCGCGGTGGGGCTCTGGATGAACGTATCGCCCACATCGTTGCGCGCGCGTCGCAACAACGGCGTCAGCAGAACTGCAATGGTGACGGCTGTGAGGGCGGCCGCCAGCAGCCAGAACAAGGTCATCACGGTCATGGGCGGGGATCTTCCGGTAGCGACCCTGCAAGCAGGGCGGCGAGGCGCGCTTGCGCGTCAGCGTCCATCTCGGCAGGGGGCGCCTTCTGCTGTTTGCGGGACGACACGATGCCGAATACCACCGCCATCAGCAACAGTGCTGGGCCGAACCACAGCAGATAGGTCAGCGGCTTGACGGGCGGCCGGTACAGGACGAAATCGCCATAGCGCTGCACGAGGTAGTCCTTTACGGCGGCCTCGGTGGCGCCGGCACGGAGTTGTTCTCGAATCTGGCGGCGCAAGTCGACGGCCAGGTCGGCGTTGGAATCGGCGAGGGTCTGGTTCTGGCACACGAGGCAGCGCAGTTGCTCCGACAGCGCGTGGACACGGGTGTCGAGATCGACGTCCGCCGCTGCGGCATAGGCGGGCATCTGCAACGCGAACGCCGCGACGCCTGCCATAACGAGCGCGGCCAGGCGCTTATGCATGATCACCTTCCTGCGCCAGTTGCTGCAGAAGTGGCACGATCTTGCGTTCCATCGACTCGGCCGTCACGGGGCCGACCTGCCTGTAGCGGATCACGCCGGCGCGATCGATGACGAAGGTCTCCGGCACGCCGTAGACGCCGTAGTCGATGCCGACCTTGCCGTCTGCGTCGATGAGTGACGCGACATACGGATCGCCCATGTGTTTGAGCCACGCGCGTGCAGCGTCGGCGTCGTCCTTGTAATTCAGCCCGTAGATCGGCACGGAGGATTGCTTGGCGAACGCGTTCAGCACGGCGTGCTCTGCGCGGCAGGCGGTGCACCACGACGCCCAGACGTTGAGCATCCACACCTTGCCGCGCAGGTCTTGCGGCGTGATCGGGCCGGCAGTCGATTCCAGTGCCGTCAGCCTGAACGCCGGGGCGGGTTTGCCGACCAGCGGCGAGGGCAGTTCACGCGGGTCACGCGACAGCCCCGCCGCCAGCGCAATCACCAGAACGAAGAACGCTGCCAGCGGCAGCACGTAGCGCAGCTTCACCGTGGCTCCTCGGTCGCCGGCATCGCCAGTGATGGGCCGGCCAGTGCAGCGTCGGGTGTGGTGCGCGGCGCTGTGGAGCGGCGGCGCAGCCGGTAGCGGCGATCGCACACCGCCAGCAGGCCGCCCAGCACCATCAGCACACAGCCGCCCCAGATCCAGCTGACGAAGGGCTTGATGTAGATGCGCATAGCCCAGTTGTCTTGTCCGAGTGATTCGCCCAGCGCGACATAGAGGTCTCGTGTGATGCCGGTGTCGATGGCGACTTCGGTCGTGGGGGTTTCCTGGCTGCGGTACAGGCGCCGCTCGGGCAGCAGCGTGGCCACCGGTTTGCCGTTGTGGCTGACTTCGACGTGGCCACGCAAGACGTTGTAATTCGGGCCCTGCGCCGGCGCAACGTTGGTGAGGTGGAACATGTAGCCACCCACCTCAACTGTGCCGCCCACGCGCACCGGCAGCTCGCGTAGCGTCTCCTGGCTGAGCACCAGCGTGACGCCTGCGATGAACACCCCCACCCCTGCGTGCGCTACCAGCATGCCGAAGTAGCTCGGCGGCAACTGTCGCAGCGTCATCAGTCGATTGCCGGGCTGGCGAAGTTTTTCGGCCAGACTGGCCAGCGCACTCGCAAGACACCATGCGGCCAGCGTCAGCCCGAGGCCCGCCAGCGCGGACGTTCCATAAAACACCGCCAGCCCAAGCCCGACGACAACACTCGCCACCGCCGCCCAGCGCAGCCGCACGGCCATCGACGGCAGCGCGCCGTGACGCCAGCGCGCCAGTGGCGCCGCGCCCATCAGCAGCACCGCAGGAGACATCAGCGGCACAAAGACTTGCTCGAAATACGCCGGACCGACCGAAATCTTGCCCAGCTGCAGCACATCCAGCACCAGCGGATAAAGCGTGCCAAGCAGCACCGTGGCGGCAGCCACCGCGAGGAGCACGTTGTTGGCCAGCAGAAACGATTCACGCGCGAACAGCGAGAACGTCGCACCTTCCGAGGCGCCGCTGGACAACCGCTTTGCGCGCCACGCAAACAGAGCCAGCGCACCGCCCGTCACGATGCCCAGCAGGGCCAGGATGAACAGACCGCGCTTTGGGTCCACCGCAAAAGCATGCACTGACGTCAGCACGCCCGAACGGACGAGGAACGTGCCGAGCAGGCTCAACGAGAACGTGAAGATGGCGAGCAGCGCCGTCCACGCGCGGAACACGCCTCGCTTCTCCGTCACCGCCAACGAATGGATCAGCGCCGTGCCTGCCAGCCACGGCATGAACGAGGCATTTTCGACCGGGTCCCAGAACCACCAGCCGCCCCAGCCGAGTTCGTAGTACGCCCAGGCGCTGCCGAGCATGATGCCGGTCGTCAGGCATGCCCAGGCGGCGGTTGTCCAGGGCCGAGACCAGCGCGCCCAAGTGGCATCGAGCCGACCCGACAGGAGCGCGGCCATCGCAAACGAAAACGCCACCGCAAAGCCCACGTAACCCATGTAGAGCATGGGCGGATGCGACACCATGCCGGGGTCCTGCAGCAGCGGGTTGAGGTCGCGCCCTTCCATGGCCGGCGGCAACAGGCGCAGGAACGGGTTGGACACCAACAGCAGGAAAAGCAGCAGCCCCGTGCTGATCGCGCCCATCACGCCCAGTACGCGCGCCACGACGGGCAACGGCAGTTGTCGGCTGAACAACGACACGGCCAGCGACCACAGCGCCAGCATCGTCGTCCACAGCAACATCGACCCCTCGTGGCCGCCCCACACTGCGGCAACGCGATAGGGCAGCGGCAGCGCGCTGTTCGAGTTGGCGGCGACATAGAGCACGCTGAAGTCGTTGCTGACGAAAGCCCACGTCAGCGCGCTGTACGCCAGCAGCACCAGCGCGCACTGCATGCGCGCAGCGGGACGCGCCACGGCCATCCAGCGCTGGTTGTCGCGCGCCGCGCCAACCAGCGGCAGCACGGATTGCATGACAGCAGTCAGCAACGCCAGGATCAACGCGAAGTGGCCCAGCTCGGCAATCATCGCGACGCGCTCCGGGCAGATTCCTTCGCCATTTGTTCGTTGACTTGCGCGGCGCGGCGTAAGGCATCAGCGGCTTCGGGCGGCATGTAATTTTCGTCGTGCTTGGCAAGCACCTCATTGGCGACGAAGACACCATCCTCGCCCAGCCGCCCGCGCGCGACCACGCCCTTGCCCTCGCGGAACAGGTCCGGCAGCAAGCCGTGGTAGACGACCGGCACACCGCGCGCTGTGTCGGTGACGACAAAGCGGATGGTCATGCCGTCACGTTCGCGTTGGATGGAGCCGCGTTCGACCAGGCCACCCAGTCGAAAGACCTGTGCAACAGGCGCTTCCTTGGCGGCGATCTGGCTTGGGCTGAAGAAGAACACCAGATTGGAGCGGAACGCATTCAGCGTGAGGGCGGTAGCCGCACCCGCGCACACCAGCGCGGCGAGCAGGATGCCGAGGCGGCGTTGTCTGCGTGTCATTGGTCGCTGCCGTCAGGATGCGAGTGATCGGTGCGATTGGCTGCGTGCCAGCGGCGAGCGAGCAGCAGCAACTCGGCCGCGATGCAGATGGCGGCCACGGCAAACGCGCCCGCAATATAGTCGACGTGATTGACGGAGAACTGGCTCATGCCGGCGTGCTCAGATTGTGGTCATCGTCGGCGCGCTCGCGCATGATGCAACGCACGCGAATCAGCGCCACGCAGATGCTGTACATCCAGCACGCGAGCGTCATCAGCAACATGCCGAGCAACATCGTCATCGCCATGGACGGAGCCGCCGTCAGGCTGATGGACGCGCCCTGATGCAGCGTGTTCCACCACTGCACCGAGAAATAGATCACGGGGATGTTGACCACGCCCACCACGGCAAGCACGGCACAGGCGCGTTCGGCGCGGCGCGGGTCTTCAATGGCGCTCTCCAGTGCAATGAAGCCGAGGTACAGAAACAGCAGCAGCAACTCCGACGTCAGCCGCGCATCCCACACCCACCACGTGCCCCACGTTGGCTTGCCCCACAGCGCGCCTGTCCACAGCGCAATGGCGGTGAACAGCGCGCCGGTGGGCGCCAGCGCCGAGGCCATCATCGACGAAAGCCGCGTGCGCAGCACCAGCGCCAGCGCGCAATAGCCGGCCATCACCAGATAGATGAACATCGACATCCATGCAGCCGGCACGTGCAGGAAGATGATCCGGTAGACCTCGCCCTGTTGCGCATCGGTTGGCGCCACAACAAAACCGACGTAGAGGCCGGCGACGAGGAACAGGAGTGCGGCCACACCAAACCACGGCGCCAACTTGCGTGCGAGCGGATCAAACCGCACGGGCGACGCATACGCGAGCCAGTTCCAGCGTTGGAAAACAGGTTGGCGCGCAGCGATGGAGGTGCTGTGGAGTCCGGAGCGGTTCGTCATCGCGTCATTCCACGGCAATGCGCAGCCCGGCGGCGGCGGCCAGCGGGCAGACAAACAGCGATAGCGCCAGGCAAGCGCCCAGCAGCGAGAAATGCGGCATGACATCAAGCCCCGCATCGGCCGCCGAACCCGCGCCCGCACCAAACACAAGCACGGGCACACACAACGGCAGGACGAGGATGCACAGCAGCGCTGCGCCATTGCGCACGCCCAGCGTGAGCGCTGCACCAACGGCGCCGATCAGCGCAATGGCAGGCGTGCCGATCAGCAGCGTGGCTGTCAGCAGCAGCGTTGCATGCAGCGGCAGGCTGTACTGCTGGGCCAGGATGGGCGTCAGCAGCAGCAACGGCAAGCCGCTCGCGAGCCAGTGCGCGGCAATCTTCGTCAGCACAATCAGGGCAAGCGGATGTGGCGACAGCAGCAATTGATCGAGGCTGCCATCAGCGTGCTCCTGCGCAAACAACCGAGAGAGCGAGAGCATCGACGCCAGCAGCGCCGCGACCCACAGGATGCCCGGCGCAAGCATGCGCAACTGTTGCGGGTCGGGGCCGATGGCCAGGGGGAAGAGGCTCGCCGCAATGACGTAGAACACCACGCCACCGACGAGGTTGCCGCGCCGCCGCCATGACAGCGCCAGATCGTGCCGCAGGATGGCCATCAGCATCGGCTTCATGCGGTGCCCCCAAGCCGAAGCACGCGATTTGCCCCGTGCGGACGCGACAGCAACTGATGCGTGGCCATGATTGCCATGCCGCCTGCACGCAGGTGCGCATCGAGCTGTGCTGTGAAGAGGTCGGCTGCGCGGTCGTCAAGCGAGGCGATCGGTTCGTCGAGCAGCCACAGTTCGCGCCGCGCGAGCAGTAAGCGCGCCAGCGCCACTCGCCGACGCTGGCCTTGCGAAAGCTTGCGCACGGGCGTGGCGGCCAGCTTGCCGAGTTCGAGCGCTTCCAGCGCTTGGCCGACGCAAAACGGCTCGGATGCCGAATCGTGCGATCCGGCCAGTTGCATGGCCAGACGCAGGCTCTCCGTCACAGTGAGATCTGGGTCGATGCCGTTGGTGTGGCCAACGTAGCAAAGCGCATTGAGGAAGGCGGGGTCGCCGCTGCGTACGGGCGCACCATGCCACGTGAGCGCGCCGCTTGCCGGTGCCAGAAGGCCGCAGAGCACGCGCAGCAGGGTGGTCTTGCCGCTGCCGTTCGCGCCCGTTACCTGCACCAGCTCGCCCGCCGACACCGAGAGGTCCAGCTCGCGGAAGATCCGACGGCCGGCGCGCGAAAACGTCAGTTGGCTGGCAACAAGCACGGCATTGGGGGGCTGAGTGAAACGGGGTCTAGCGCCGGCAGCACGTTCACGTGCTTTACTCGGTCTTCATCTTCGACATGTCGGGCAGATGGTGCGCAATACCCTTGTGGCAGTCGATACAGGTTTTCTCTTTGCTGCCCAGATATTGGGCGTGCATGGCCGACGCGCGCGGGCTTTGCCGCGTGAAGTCCATCGAGTCGTAGTTGTGACAGTTACGGCATTCCAATGAATCGTTGGCCTTGAGTCGATCCCATTCGTGCTGGGCCAGTTCGAGCCGGTGTGCCTCGAATTTCTCGCGCGTGTCGATCGTGCCGAAAATCTTGCCCCACACTTCCTTGGATGCCTGCATCTTCCGTGCAATCTTGTTCGTCCAGGCGTGCGGAACGTGACAGTTGGAGCAGATGGCGCGCACACCGCTGCGGTTGGTGTAGTGGATCGTGCTCTGTAGCTCTTGATACACGTTGTCGTGCATTTCGTGGCAGCCCGTGCAGAACGCCTCGGTGTTGGTCACTTCCATCGCGGTGTTGAACGCACCCCAGAACACCACGCCGGCAACAAAGCCGCCCAACGTCAGAAAGCCCAGGCTGAAATACGCGCTGGGCCGGTTGATGGTGCGCCAGTAGCGCTTGATCAGGTCGAACATGGCTGCACCGCCTCAGTTCTTGCCAACGCTCTTGCCATCAGGCTTGCGTTTGAGCAGTTCATCGACATCGACAAACGTATTGGTGATAAGCGGCTTGGCGTCGGCCTGCGGCACGTGGCATTGCGTGCAGAAGAATCGGCGCGGCGAAACGTCGGCCAGTTGATGGCCATCGCGGTCAACGTAGTGCGTGGGGCTGATCGCAATAGCGCGCATCTCTTCGGCCTTCGTACGCGCATGGCAGGACAGACAACCGTTGTGGTCCTTGTTGATCTGATACATGTACGTCCCGTCGATCTTGTGCGGAATCGTCGGCGGCTGCCCGGTGTAGTTGCGCTCGCGGCGCACGTCCCTGTTCTCGGTGGGATACAGGATCGGCGGTGTCGATTCGGCGGTGATCGGCGTCGAGCCGCGCATGGCGTCGACCACGCCTTGAGCCTGCGCGGGCAAGTTGGCAAGGGTCGCCAGCAACAGCGCGCAGATGGCGGCTGGCAGTCCCAAGAGTCGGCTGAGCTTCATGACATTTTCCTGTTGCGCGTGTGTCGTCTGCCCGTGCTCGTCAGACCTTCACGATCTTGACGGCACATTTCTTGAAATCCGTCTGCAGCGAGATCGGGCAGGTTGCATCCAGTGTGACCTTGTTGATGAGCTGGCTCGCATCGAACCAGGGCACGAACACCAGGCCCTTCGGCGGCTGATTGCGGCCGCGCGTTTCAATGCGGGTGCGCATCTTGCCGCGCCGCGAGATCACCTCGACCTCGACACCACGTCGCAGCCCCAGCGCCTTCGCATCTTCCGGATGCATGAAGCAGACCGCGTTCGGGAAGGCGCGATACAGCTCGGGCACCCGGCGCGTCATCGAACCCGAGTGCCAGTGCTCCAGCACGCGGCCGGTCGACAACCAGAACGGGTATTCCTTGTCCGGCACTTCCGGCGGTGCCTCGTAGGGCAGGGCGAAGATCACCGCCTTCCCGTCCGGGTTGCCGTAGAACTGGTAGCCGGTACCGGCCTTGACGTACGGATCGCTGCCTTCTTTGTAGCGCCAGCGCGTCTCTTTGCCGTTGACTACCGGCCAGCGCAATCCGCGCGCCTTGTGATAGTCGTCGAACGGTGCCAGGTCGTGGCCGTGGCCGCGTCCGAAGCTTGCGTACTCCTCGAACAGGCCCTTCTGGAGGTAGAAACCGAATGCCTTGGCTTCGGCATTGTTGTATTCCGGGTCGACGTCCTTAAGGGGGAACTTGTCGACGTTGCCGTTGCGGTAGAGCACGTCGTAGAGCGTCTTGCCGCGCAGCTCGGGCTTCTTGGCGATGAGTTCTTCGGGCCAGACTTCTTCAACCTTGAAGCGCTTGGAAAACTCCACCAACTGCCACAGGTCGGAACGCGCCTCCCCCGGTGCATCAACGAGCTGATGCCAGAACTGCGTGCGGCGCTCGGCGTTGCCGTAGGCGCCTTCCTTCTCAACCCACATCGCGCTCGGGAGGATCAGGTCGGCGGCCAGCGCGGTGACGGTGGGGTACACGTCCGAGACAACGATGAAGTTCTCCGGATTGCGGTAGCCCGGGTAGCCTTCCTGGTTGATGTTGGCGCCGGCCTGGATGTTGTTGTTGACCTGCACCCAGTAGGCGTTGAGCTTGCCGTCCTTCAGCATGCGGTTTTGCAGCACGGCGTGATAGCCCGGCTTTGCCGGGATCGTGCCCGCCGGCAGCTTCCAGATGTGCTCCGCTTCTTCGCGGTGCTTCGGGTTGGTCACCACCATGTCGGCCGGCAAGCGGTGCGAGAACGTGCCCACCTCGCGCGCGGTGCCGCAGGCCGAAGGCTGGCCCGTCAACGAGAACGGGCTGTTGCCCGGCGTGGCGATCTTCCCTGTCAGCAGGTGCAGGTTGTAGATCATGTTGTTCGCCCAGGTGCCACGGGTGTGCTGATTGAAACCCATGGTCCAGAACGACACGACCTTGATCTTCGGATCGGCATACAGCTCAGCGAGCTTCTGGAGCTGCTGCTTGAATTCCTTTTCCTTGCTCTTGTCCGGGTTCGCCAGCTTGGTGGTGTAGTCGAGGTCGTACGTCGAGACGAACTTCGCAAACTCGTCGAACGATATCGGCTTGGAGTCGCCCACCTTGTCGGCGTTCTTGGCGGCCTTCTGCAGCGGATTGTCGGGCCGCAGGCCGTAGCCGATGTCGGTCACGCCTTGCTTGAAGACGGTGTGCTTGTTGACGAAGTCTGTGTTGACCTTCTTGTTCGTGATGATGTAGTTCGCGATGTAGTTGAGCATCGCGAGATCGGCCTGTGGTGTGAAGACGATGGGAATGTCGGCCAGATCGAACGAGCGATGCGTGAACGTCGAGAGCACCGCGACCTTCGTCTTGGGTGCGGAGAGGCGCCGGTCTGTCACACGCGACCACAGGATCGGGTGCATCTCCGCCATGTTCGAGCCCCACAGCACGAACGCGTCGGCGACTTCGAAGTCGTCGTAGCAGCCCATCGGCTCGTCCATGCCGAAGGTGCGCATGAAGCCGGCCACCGCCGAAGCCATGCAATGGCGCGCGTTGGGGTCGAGGTTGTTCGAGCGGAAGCCCGCCTTCATCAGCTTGACTGCGGCGTAGCCCTCAAAAACGGTCCATTGACCTGAGCCGAACATGCCGACAGCGGTGGGGCCCTTTTCCTTGATGACGCGCTTGAACTGCGCCGCCATCTCGTCGAACGCGCGGTCCCAGCTCACGGGCGTGAAATCGCCGTTCTTGTCGTATTTGCCATTCTTCATGCGCAGCAGCGGCTGGGTTAGCCGGTCCTTGCCGTACATGATCTTCGAGAGGAAATACCCCTTGACGCAGTTCAGCCCCCGATTGACCTCGGCCTTCGGGTCGCCCTGCGTGGCCACCACGCGGTTGTCCTTGACGGCGACTTCAACGCCGCAGCCCGTGCCGCAGAATCGGCAAGGCGCCTTCGACCACTTGAGCTGCGTCAGCTCTTTGTCGGTGACAAGGTTGGCGGCGCCAGCAGGAAGCGTGACGCCAGCTACCGAAGCGGTGGCGGCGGCGGCGGTCTGCTTAATGAACGCGCGGCGAGAGACTTTCATCGTCCATTTCCTCATTCATGGCGTCGGCCATTTCGTTGTGCTGATAGATCAGGGCGGTGTTCAGCACACCGTCGATCTGTTGAATGAACGTCAGGTGGGCTGCGATGGCGCGCGAGCTGGGCGCCTCAAGCGTGACCACGAGCTTGCCGTTATCGCTGGCTGCATGGATTTCGCTGCCGGCGATGGCTTCGATGGCCTTGCTTACGGATGCAATATGGGTTGGCCGCGTCTGGACCAGGACGCCGGCGATATGCCATTCGTCGTCATCGAGTGGCGCCGGCCGAACAGGGATATCTATTTTTCTTGTGTTTCGCATGACGCTGTTTTGGCGATGCACGCCTTTTTCTAATCAGTGCTGCGCGAACATACAACCCGGCTCGCCCTCGGAACCCCCCGGGCGTATATCAATGCGTTGGCGGACCGCTCAGCAATTGGGACGCCCAGACGATAAAGCCATATCCGGCCACGATAATGACGGACAGAACCGGCACCATGACGGCCGTCAGAAACAGGAAGCTCCGCAGCTCTTCGGATTTACGTTGCGCGTCGACGTTTTGGGACTGTTCCACGATGACTCGACCAATGAGGGCGGCGCAAATGGCGCGCGAACGTTTTCCAGTAAAGCGAACGTCGCACGGGAATTCAAGGTTTTCGCATGATCCCGGCGTGACATATGTCGCGCAAGCAATATGTTGTTGGGGCCTGATCTAGCGCAAGACTTGCGGAATTCACGCGCCTGAAACATTGACGGGTACCCGCCATAAATACCAGGCCGCGACGGTTCGATATGGGCTCCATGCAAGGCCGAGCGTTTCCATTTGCTTGCGCGTGGGCGTAGTGTCGAGCCGCTTCAGACGGCGATAACCGTCGCGTACGCCGAAATCATCTGCAGGCAGGATGTCGGAGCGCTCCAGCGTGTAGATGAGCAGCATTTCGACCGTCCACCGGCCTACCCCGCGCAGTGTCACCAGCCGATCGACGAGCGCTTCGTCTGACATGGTCAGCGCATGTTCGCGCGTGGGTACGACGCCGTCGAGGGCGGCTTGTGCAATGCCGCGAATGGTCGCCAGTTTGGTCGCAGAGAAACCGCAGGCGCGCAGCGCCGCCTCTTCTGTGGCGAGCACCTGCTGCGGTGCGGGAAAAGCGGCGGCCGGATAGAGCGCGAGGAAACGGCCGAGGATGGCGTCACCGGCCTTGGCGTGCAGCTGCTGATAGGCGATCGCGCGGATCAGCGCTTCATAAGGTTCGCGCGCAGGCTTGGCGGTGTGGCGGCAGGGGCCGATGGCGGCAATATGGCGGGCCCAGTCTTCGTCCAGCGTGGCCAAGAAGGTTGCGGCTTGCCGGTAGGCGCTCTCGGACAGGTCTGCTGCAATGGACATGCGCTGGTTCGCCGGTCAGCCGGCCTTGCGGAACGTGAGGTTGATGCGCTGGCTGCCCAGCAGTGCATGCGGGTGGTCTTTGAGCGGCGCAACGCCGTGATAGCGCAGGCGATCCGGGCCACCCCAGACGACGACATCGCCGTGAAAAAGGGGAATGCGCTGCGTCTTGTCGGCGCGGCGATGTCCGCCAAACAGGAAGACGGCTGGCATGCCGAGCGATACCGAGACGATGGGTGCGCCGTAATCCTGCTCGTCTTTGTCCTGATGCAGCGACATGCGGGCGCCGGGCACATAGCGGTTGATCAGGCAGGCGTCTGGCGTGAAGCCGGGGAAGCCCGCTTCAGCAGCGGCGTTGTACGCCAGGCGCGCGAACACATCGGGCAGTGGCGGCCACGCGGCTCCCGTGAGCGGGTCGAGCGTGGCATAGCGGTAGCCGCGGCGGTCTGAGGTCCAGCCCAGGGTGCCACTGTTGGTGAGCGCGACCGACATCTCGAAGCCGCCCGGCGTGACCATGTGGCGGAACGCGGCCTGCTGTGCGATGGCGTCCACCGCCGCCAGCAGGGCCGGCGCATCCGCCAGCGCAAAGCCACGGAAAATAAAGGCCGCCTCGCCGAGCGCGATGCGCGCGTCATCGGCGGGTGCGTGGTCGGCAAACAGATCGCCGGTCGTCATGGTGAACTGGCTATAGCGCGTCGTGGAAGATGATGCCCACAGTATGCCGTCGGCCCGAACGCAGGCGGCTCACACCGTGGCGCAGGTTCACGCGATACGTACCGCGCGTGCCTTGTACAGGGCGATGGTGCACCGCAAAGACCACTGCATCGCCCTTGCGCAGTGGCACCACCTCAGGCCGCGATTGCATTCGTGGGCGCTGCTCCGTCATGACGAATTCGCCGCCGGTGAAATCCAGGCCGGGTTCGGACAGCAGGATGGCCACCTGCAGCGGGAAGACGTGCTCGCCATAGAGATCTTGATGCAGGCAGTTGTAGTCGCCAGGGCCGTATCGCAGGATCAGCGGCGTGGGGCGCAACTGGCCGGCTTCGTGACAGCGGCGCAGGAAATCGGCGTGCTGGGCCGGGTAGCGCACGTCGATGACCATGGCTTGGTTCCAGCGGTTGGCGATGGTCGCCAGCGGCGGGTAGAGCGACGTGCGCAACTGCGCGACCAGGTCCGGCAGCGGATAGGCGAAGTACTGGTATTCGCCGCGCCCGAAGCCATGGCGCTCCATCACCACGCGCGAGCGGTACAGGCGATCCTGCGGATACAGCGCTGCCAGGGCGTCGCACGCTTCATGGGTGAGCAGGCTGGGCAATACGGCGCTGCCGACCTCATTGAGGGCGTCCTCAGCGGCATGCCAGTCGATGCCATCAAGATTGGGAAGGTGCTGCTCCGCGCTGACATGCGCGGCGGCGGAGGAAGGCGGCATATGCGCTCCTTTCGGAGATTCAATATGCCAAGCCTACGCTCACGGGAGTGCGCGTGGCACTCCGGAGCTTGCGGTCAAATTCAGGCTTGCGCGGCGAGGCCGGCGGGCATGTTGGTGGCGGCCAACTTCGTCAACGCGTTGCCGGTGGCGCGGCAGATGCGCCACTCTGGCAGCACATCGGCGCCCATGGCCTCGTAGAATGCGATGGACGGCGCGTTCCAGTCGAGCACGCTCCACTCGAAGCGGCCGCAGTCGCGCTCTTGTGCCAGGCGCGCGAGGTGGATCAGGAGTGCCTTGCCGATGCCCAGGCCGCGGTATTCGGGCTCGACGAACAGATCTTCCAGATACAGGCCCGGCTTGCACAGGAAAGTCGAAAAGTTATGGAAGAACAGCGCAAAGCCCACGGCCCGCCCGTCGACCTCTGCCAGCACCGCTTCGCAATACGGGCGCGGCCCGAACAGCATCGTCGCCAGCGCTTCAGGCGTGGTTTGCACGAGGTGCGTGAGCTTTTCGTACTCGGCCAGCGCAGAGATCAGGCGAACGAGCGAGGCGCAGTCGTCGGGTGTGGCAGGGCGCAGCGTGAAGCTGGTCGCTGTGGTTGTCATTGTGGTTGCGATTCCAGTGAGGTTTGGACCAGGCGCGCGACCTGGTCGACGTAATCGGGCGCGAGGCAGTCGACCACATGCCGCTCGGGCGTGCTGCGCAGCCAGGTGATCTGGCGCTTGCAGAGCTGGCGCGTGGCGGCGATGCCTTGTTCGCGCAGGGCAGCCATGTCGATTTCGCCCTCGAGGTAAGCCCACGCCTGGCGATACCCGACGCAGCGGATGGATGGCAGCGTGGGGGAAAGATCGCCACGGCGGCGCAAGCGTTCCACCTCGTCGAGCAGGCCGCCGGCGAGCATCGCATCAAAGCGCTGTGCGATGCGCGCGTGCAGCACGAGGCGGTCGGAGGGCTCCAGCGCGATCGTCAGATACGGCGCAGCTGCATCGTGCTGCTGGAACGCATTCGCGCCAACCTCGCGGGCGAGCAGGGCGGACATCGGCTGACCGGTCAGCCGATACAGTTCGAGCGCACGCTGGATGCGCTGCGCATCGGTCGCGTGCAATCGCGCAGCCGTCACCGGATCGACCAGTGCGAGCTTGGCGTGCAGCGCCGGCCAGCCGTCGCGCGCCGCTTCGGCATCGATTTCCGCGCGGATGGTCGGATCGGCGCCTGGCAAATCGGAGAGGCCTTGCGTAAGCGCCTTGTAGTACAGCATCGTGCCGCCGACGATCAGCGGCAGCCGGCCGCGTGCGCGGATGGCGTCGATCAGCGCGCTCGCATCATTGGCAAACTGCGCGGCGGAATACGCATCGAGCGGATCAATGATGTCGATCAGGTGATGCGGCGCGATGGCCTGTTCTTCGGCGCTGGGCTTGGCCGTGCCGATGTCCATGCCGCGATACACCAGCGCGGAATCCATGCTGATGATCTCCACCGGCCAGCGTTCGGCCAGCTTCAATGCGGCGGCGGTTTTGCCGGACGCGGTGGGCCCGAGCAGGCAAATCGCGCGCGGTGCGCTTGCAGCAGATGCAGTCATCGGTTATTGACCGCGCAGGAACAGGCGATCCAGGTCCGCCACGGTCAACTGGATCCACGTCGGGCGGCCGTGGTTGCACTGGTCGGCGCGTTCGGTGGCTTCCATCTGGCGCAGCAGTGCGTTCATCTCGTCCAGGTTCAGGCGGCGGTTGGCGCGCACTGCAGAGTGGCACGCCAGCGTGGCGAGCAGCTCGTTCTGGCGTTCGGCCAGCACGCGCGAGCCGCCGTAGGCCTGCAGATCGCGCAGCACGTCGCGCGCGAGCGCCTGCGCATCCGCCTTCTGCAGCAGCGTTGGCACCGATCGCACGGCCAGCGTGGTGGGCGACACGGCGGAGATATCGAAGCCGAGCAGCGTGAGCGTGTCGCGAAATTCCTCCGCGGTGCCGATCTCCACCGGGCTTGCGGCAAACGTGACCGGAATCAGCAGCGGCTGCACTTCGACGCGTTGGGTTTCCAGCGCGGTCTTGAGCTGTTCGTAGAGGATGCGCTCGTGCGCGGCATGCATGTCGACGAGCACCATGCCGCGCGTGTTCTGCGCCAGCACGTAGATGCCGTGCAACTGAGCCACGGCAAAGCCCAGCGGATAAGCATCGTCGTCATCGACCTGTGGCGCAGCGGGCGGTTCTGCAACGGCAGGCGCTTGCCCGATCGCGGTGCCGCCGTCGAATAACGTTGCGGCGCTCGGCACATCGGTCATCCACGCGGGGCGGCTGGACGGCATGGGCGCGCTATCGCCGCGCATCATTGACAGGTATTCCGCACGCGGCTGCGCAATGCCGAGCGACGTCTGCCGCGCGGCCATCTGGTTGATCCAACGCGTGGTGTTGTCGGCAGGCGAGGGCGCGGTCGCGACCCCAGCAATCTCGGGCGCATCGGCGATGTCGGTGCGCAGGCTGTCGCCCTGTTCACCGGCGTGGCGGGACAGCGCGCGTTGTACCGCGTGATAGACAAACTGGTGCACCGCGCGGCTGTCGCGAAAGCGCACCTCGATCTTGGATGGATGCACGTTCACGTCCACCGCTTCGGGCGGCAACTCCAGGCACAGCACGTAGGCGGGGAAACGGTCGCCGTGCAGCACGTCTTCATAGGCGCTGCGCACCGCGTGCGTGAGCAGGCGGTCGCGCACGAAGCGGCCGTTGACGTAGAAAAACTGATGATCCGCCCGGCCGCGCGAGGCGGTTGGCAGGCCGGCAAAGCCGAACAGGCGCAGCTCGCCGGCTGATTCTTCGAAAGGCAGGCGCGCGCGCGCGAAGTCGGCGCCAAGCACGGCCGCCGAGCGTGAATCCGCCTGCGTGGCGTTCCAATGCTCCAGCGGCTTGCCGTTGTGATGCACGGAGATGGCCACGTCGGGCCGCGCTAGCGCGGTGCGGCGGATGACCTCCATGCAGTGGCCCAGCTCGGTCTGCTCCGTCTTCAGGAATTTGCGGCGCGCCGGCGTGTTGAAGTACAGATGCTGCACATCGACCGTGGTGCCGACGCCGCCCGAAGCTGGCTGCGCCCGCCCGGTTTGCGCAATGATTTGCGTGGCGTGAGCGTCGTTCGCTGTGCGCGACGTGAGCGTCAGTTCCGCCACCGAGGCAATCGAGGCCAGCGCCTCGCCTCGAAACCCCAGCGTCGCTACAGATTCCAGCTCTTCAAGCGAGCCGATCTTGCTGGTCGCATGCCGCATCAGCGCGACGGGCAGTTCGCCCGCCGGAATGCCGCCGCCATTGTCGGTGATGGCAATGCGCCGCACGCCGCCTTCCTCCAGCTTGATCTGAAGCTGCGTGGCGCCGGCATCCAGCGCGTTTTCCAGCAGCTCCTTGACGACGGATGCCGGCCGTTCCACCACCTCGCCGGCTGCGATCTGGCTGATCAACTGGTCGGGAAGCGGGCGGATGGGGCGGCGGGAAGTCGAGGCGGAAGTCATCGCGGCATTATAAATGTCACGCCCTGTGCGGCGCACCGACGCAAGCCCGGCAAGCGCAAGGGGAAAATTAATTGACATCCGGTATCATTCTCCGCTGCTCAATCGGGGGTTGGTTTGGATATCGTGATGCAACTGGTCGACATTGTTCTGCATGTCGACAAATCGTTGGGACTGCTCATTCAGCAGTACGGCGCGTGGGTCTACGTGCTGCTGTTCGCCATCGTCTTTGCCGAGACCGGGTTGGTTGTGCTGCCCTTCCTGCCGGGCGACACGCTGCTCTTCATTGCTGGCGCGATGTGCGCCACGGGCCAGATGGACGCCTGGCTGCTCATCGTGCTGCTGGTGACTGCCGCGGTAACAGGCAATACCGTCAACTATTTTGTCGGTTCGTGGATCGGGCCCAAGGTATTCGACGGTCACATCCGATTCCTTGATCACCAAGCGCTGCTTAGGACACACGCCTTCTACGAGCGCCATGGCGGCAAAATGCTGGTGATGGCACGCTTCATTCCGGTGGTGCGCACGTTCGCGCCGTTCGTGGCCGGAGTGTCGAAGATGACGTTTGCCAAGTTCCAGCTCTTCAATATGATCGGCGCCGTGCTGTGGGTCGGCTTGTTGGTGCTGACCGGCGACCTGTTCGGCAACGTGCCCATCATCCGCGAGCATCTGAACACCATTGTGCTGATCGGTCTGGGCGCGGCGATTGTGCCGCTGATGCTGGGCGGGCTGTGGAAGTTGCTCAAGCGCCGCCGCGGCGCCGTCGCGCAGAAGTAAGCCTCAGTTCAGGTTCTTGCTCATGGCGCGCAGCGTTGGCATGCGCTCCTTGAGCTTGGCCGTATCGGCTGCATCTGGCCGCGCGTCCACGTAGGCTTCCAGGTCTTCCAGCGCGGGTCGGAAGCACTCCAGGTTGGCGTAGGCCAACCCCCGGTCGCGCACTTCCTCGATCGAATCGGGCAGCAGGATCACCAACCGCTGCTGCACCGCCAGCAGGCGCTGCCAGCGCGATTCCTGCAGATAGATCGCCTTCAGATTGCGCAGCATGCGCGCGATGATCTCGCGGTGCGTGGCCACCTGCAGGAACACCCCGAGCGGCACCGAGTTCGGGTCTTCGATGCCTTCCTTCTCCAGGTACGGGTCGAGCATGTCCTGCAATTCTTCCTTCGACAGTGTCTGCCCCGTCAGCGGATCGAGCACGACCTCGCCTGCAGGAATGCTCATGCGTACCAGGAAGTGGTTGGGAAAAGACACGCCCTTGAGGGGCAGGCCAATCTGCTGGCCGATCTCCATCAGCAGCACCGCCAACGAGATCGGAATGCCGCGCCGGCTCTGCAGCACGGTATTCAGATAGGAGTTATCGGGATCGTAGTAATCGTTTGCATTGGGCCCGAAGCCCAGCTCGCGATAGAAGAACTGATTGAGCAGGCGCAGGCGCTGGATGGCCGGCGTGCCGTCGGCGATGCGGTTTTTGATCCGCGCGACCAGCACGTCGATGGCGGCCAGCTCTGCCTGCAGGTCCAGATCCGGATACGCGTCCTGCGCAATCGACAGGGCGGTTTCTGTGAGGGGAATGCTGTCGTCGTCCGCGACCAGGGCCGAAAAATAATCGAGGACTTTAGTGGTCATCAGATGGCCTTTTTTCGGAACGTGGAAAACTTCAATCCAGTGAGCCACAGTGTACCGAAATAGACCACCGCGCACAGGACCAGACTTGCCCCCAGCAGCGCGATGCGCACGAGCGGTTTGGCGCCCAGTCCGACCCAATCAAAATTGTGGGCAAGCCACAGCAGCACGCCCGCCAGCAGCAGTACGGCTGACATCACCTGCGCGAGGAACAGCCCCCAGCCCGGCAGCGGGTGGTAATAGCCGCGCCGCCGCAGGCCAAAGAACAGCAGCGCCGCATTGATCGTCGCGCCAAAGCTGATCGACAGCGCCAGCCCCGCGTGTCCGAGAATCGGCACGAAGACATAGTTGGACAGCTGGGTCGCCACCAGCACCACCAGCGCGATCTTCACCGGCGTGCGGATGTCCTGCCGCGCATAGAAGCCTGGCGCCAGGATCTTGATGACGATCAGCCCGATCAGCCCCACGCCGTACGACGTCAGCGCCTGACGCGTCATCTCGACGTCCATGCCGGTGAATTTGCCGTAGTGGAACAGCGTGGCCGTGAGTGGTGCGCCAAACACGAACAGCCCCACTGCCGACGGCACTGCCAGCAGCACCGTCAGCCGCAGGCCCCAGTCGAGCAGCGACGAGTACTCTTCACGGTTGTTGTCGGCGCTTGCCTTCGACAGGCTTGGCAGCAGGATCGTCCCGAGCGCCACGCCCAGCAGTGCGGTCGGGAATTCCATCAGCCGGTCTGCGTAGTTCAGCCACGACACGCTGCCCGTCGGCAGGCGCGATGCAATGTTGGTGTTGATGATCAGGCTGATCTGCGCGACCGACACCGACAGCGTGGCCGGCAACATCTGCTTGAGCACGCGCCGCACGCCCGGGTGGTGCCACGCTGCTCGCACGTTGAACGACACGCGCGGCAGCATGCCCACACGGCGTAATGACGGAATCTGAATGGCCAGCTGCAGGATGCCGCCCACCACCACCGCATAGGCCTGGGCGTAGATGGGCGTTTCAAGATATGGCGCCACAAACACCGCGGCCACGATGAACGACAGGTTCAGCAGCACCGGCGTGAAAGCGGGCACCGCAAATTGCCGCCACGTATTCAGAATGCCCGACGCCAGCGCCACCAACGACACGAGCCCGATGTACGGAAACATCACGCGCGTCATGAAGATCGCCGAGATATAGGCTTGGTTCTCGTGCGCCTTGAAGCCCGTCGCGACAGCGGTGACGATCAACGGCGCGCCGATCACGCCCAGCGCCGAAATGATCACCAGGAACCACGTCATCACCGTGGCCACGGAGTCGACCAGTGCGCGTGTTTCGGCCTCCCCCTGCCGGTTCTTGAATTCGCCCAGGATCGGCACGAACGCTTGCGAGAACGCGCCCTCCGCCGAAAGACGACGCAGCAGGTTCGGGATGCGGAAGGCGACGTTGAAGGCATCGGTGTAAACCGAGGCACCGAAGGCGCGGGCGATCAGCGTCTCGCGAATGAGCCCCGTGATGCGCGAGAGCATCGTCAGGCCGCTGATCGTGGCGAGTGTTTTGAGGAGATTCAAGATGAATGCGTGGTTGGGCGCCGTCTGGGAGGCAAACACGGCGATGGCGGTCTGACCGACGGCGCCATGCGGGGTTCGCGCCCGGCGTGACAGACGTGACCGGAGGGCACAATTGCGGCCGTATTATAGGGACCGGCTCGTCATGCGCCCAAAAGTGCCGCAAAAGCCGCAAACTGCGGTCATCCGGGCGATTTCACAACAGGGTTTGCGTTGGGCGCAGAAGTCTGCGTATAATTGCCGTCTTTCACCAATTTGCGCGCTTCGGCCTTCCGTGTCTCCCGGGGCGCTTGCTACCGTTTCTTCAGGGATTTTTCCATGGCAAACACCGCACAAGCACGCAAGCGCGCACGCCAAGCCGTCGTTCAGAACGCTCACAACTCGGCTCTGCGCTCGCGTCTGCGTACTGCAATCAAGGGCGTCCGCAAGGCCGTGGCCGCTGGCGACAAGACTGCAGCCGCTGCTGCATTCAAGACCGCCCAAAGCACGATCGACAGCATCGCTGACAAGAAGATCGTCCACAAGAACAAGGCTGCACGCGCCAAGTCGCGTCTGTCCGCTGCCATCAAGGCAATGGCTGCCTAAGTTCGGGTGATGCCGGCTAGGCCGGCATGGCGCGGCACGCAATGTCGCGCTCCGACGATAAAAAAAAGCCCGTCTTTGGACGGGCTTTTTGCATTCTGCGCGCGCCCCCATGGGCGAGGCGCGGCATCGGATGGACCTGGGAAAACTAGCTTTTCGCGGGCGTGCCGCCTTCGGGCAGGATGCAGGCTTCCACGAGCTGCAGATTGTTGTCGTTCGCGAAGTTCAGCACGAAATCCAGCGCTTTGGGCTCGATGTCGCGCAGGCGCTCGTCGACGAAGACGCTGCGGATGCCGCCTGACATGACCGGGCGCACATAGGGGGAGTAGGTGAAGCGGGGGTCTCCGGTATCACCGGCGGGGCGGAACTGCGCCATCACACCGCACAGCCGATCGGCCCAGTCGCTCGGGCGGAAGGTCTTTCCGTCGCGGGTGACGCCCTGGATAAAGAATTGGCGAGGGTTGGCTGCCATGGACTGCGTGGGGCTGTGGAGATTTGCAAACGACTTCGACCGTGCGGGTGCCGCAACGTTCGAGCGGGGTGCACTTGTGGTGCGGATGATGCGCCTGCCTGGTTGCCGATTCATGAACCGGACGGACCGGCTTGTCGTACCGGTTTGCGGGCGGTCAGGGCATCCGAAGCAGCCAGTATTATATCTTATATAAGACTTTCATCGGCCTTTCACCCGAGCCTTTGTGGTAGCGGGCCCGCGGGGTGTGAAACTCGCCAAACCGGTGGCGATCCCGTATGATGGACTGAATCTTCAACAGGCAAGGCGGCTAGGGCGACGTGCAACGGGATGTTCCCGGTGCGTCATCTGCAGGCCGCCTTCGTTGTTTTATGAACCCACCAAGCTCGATCAAGCACTACCTGCAGTTCAAGGACTTTTCGCTGGAAGAGTACGAATACCTGCTGGACCGTTCCGCGATCCTCAAGGCCAAGTTCAAGAACTACGAGACGTGGCACCCGCTGCACGACCGCACGCTGGCCATGATCTTCGAGAAGAATTCCACGCGTACGCGCCTGTCGTTCGAAGCCGGCATTCACCAGCTCGGCGGCCACGCGGTCTTCCTGAACACGCGCGATTCCCAACTGGGGCGCGGTGAGCCGATTGAAGACGCCGCGCAGGTCATCTCCCGCATGACTGACATCATCATGATCCGCACCTTCGGGCAGGAGATCATCGAACGTTTTGCCGCGCATTCGCGCGTGCCGGTCATCAACGGGCTGACCAACGAATATCACCCGTGCCAGGTGCTGGCCGACATCTTCACCTTCATCGAACAGCGTGGGCCCATCAAGGGCAAGACCGTCACGTGGGTGGGCGATGCCAACAACATGGCGTACACGTGGATCCAGGCGGCTGAGATTCTCGGCTTCCGCTTCCATTTTTCTGCACCGAAGGGCTATCAGCTTGATCCGGCCATGGTGGCTGATTCCGCTTTGCCGTTCGTGCATGTGTTCGAAAGCCCGCTTGAAGCCTGCGATGGCGCGCACCTGGTGACCACCGACGTGTGGACCAGCATGGGCTACGAAGCCGAGAACGAAGCGCGCAAGAAAGCCTTCGGCGACTGGATGGTCACCGAGGCGATGATGCAGCGCGCGCAACCGGATGCGCTGTTCATGCACTGCCTGCCCGCGCACCGCGGCGAGGAAGTCGAGGCGGCCGTCATCGACGGCAAGCAGAGCGTTGTGTGGGATGAGGCGGAAAACCGCCTGCACGTGCAGAAGGCGCTGATGGAATACCTGCTCTGCGGGCGCTATTGAGCCCAGCGGCCAAGCCCGCAGCCTTTTTGCCTTGAAGCGGCAGGCGGTTACTTCTTGCCGCCGTCGAGCTGGGGCAGTGCGTTGGCGGTACCAAGCGACAGCAGGCCGGCCTTCGAGTAGATCGACAGCTTGTCGCGCGTGTCCATCAGGTCCAGGTTGCGCATGGTCAGTTGGCCGATGCGGTCGGCGGGGCTGAACGGTGCGTCTTCAACCTTCTCCATCGACAGACGCTCAGGTGCGTAGGTCAGGTTCGGCGATTCGGTGTTCAGGATCGAGTAGTCGTTGCCGCGGCGCAGTTCCAGCGTGACGGTGCCGGTCACGGCGCGGGCCACCCAGCGCTGGGCGGTTTCGCGCAGCATGATGGCCTGCGGATCGAACCAGCGGCCCTGGTACAGCAGACGGCCCAGGCGCAGGCCGTTGATGCGGTACTGCTCGATGGTGTCTTCGTTGTGGATGCCGGTCACCAGGCGCTCGTAGGCGATGTGCAGCAGCGCCATGCCCGGGGCTTCGTAGATGCCGCGGCTCTTGGCTTCGATGATGCGGTTTTCGATCTGATCGCTCATGCCCAGGCCGTGGCGGCCGCCGATGCGATTCAGCTCCAGGAACATCTCCACCGGGTCGGCGATTTCGCGGCCGTTGACGGCGACCGGACGGCCTTCGTCGAAGGTGACCGACACTTCTTCCGCCTTGACCTCGACTTCCGGCTTCCAGAACGCCACACCCATGATCGGGTTGACGATGCGGATGCCGCTGTTCAGGTGCTCCAGGTCCTTGGCCTCATGCGTGGCGCCCAGCATGTTGCTGTCCGTCGAGTAGGCTTTTTCGGCGCTCATCTTGTAGCCGAAACCTTCCTTGGTCATGAAGGCCGACATTTCGGCGCGGCCGCCCAGCTCGTCGATGAAGGCCTGGTCCAGCCAGGGCTTGTAGATTTTCAGTGCCGGGTTGGTCAGCAGGCCGTAGCGGTAGAAGCGCTCGATGTCGTTGCCCTTGAAGGTCGAGCCGTCGCCCCAGATGTTGACGTCGTCTTCCTTCATGGCAGCGACCAGCATGGTGCCGGTTACGGCGCGGCCCAGCGGCGTGGTGTTGAAGTACGTGATGCCGCCGGTGCTGATGTGGAAGGCGCCGGCCTGGATGGCGGCAATGCCTTCATTGGCAAGTTGCGGGCGGCACTCGATCAGGCGAGCCTTCTCTGCACCGTACTCCATGGCCTTGCGCGGGATGGCATCGTAGTCTTCCTCGTCGGGCTGGCCGAGATTGGCGGTGTAGGCGTACGGCAGGGCGCCTTTGTTCTTCATCCAGCGCAGCGCGGCGCTGGTGTCGAGACCGCCGGAGAAGGCAATGCCGACCTTCTGGCCGACGGGAACGTGTTGCAGGATGGTTTCCATACTCTTTCTCTTCAGATGATCGCTGCTGGCGCTTAGGCGCGCTTAGGCATAGTGGCAGATGTAGTGGTAGGCCTCGGTCACCCGAATGTCGAACTTCGAGTTGGCCGGAACCTGGAAGCTTTCGCCGGCGCCGGACGTCTTCCACTCATCGGAGCCGTCGAGCTTGTATTCGCACGAACCGCCCACGCACTCCATGATCTCGGCTGCGGCTGTCCCGAAGGTCAGCGTGGCCGGCAGCACCACGCCCACGGACTTCTTGGTGCCGTCGGGCAGGGTAAAGCTGTGGCTGACGCACTTTCCGTCAAAGTACACATTGGCCTTGGTGGTCAGGCGGACGCCGTCAAAGGTTTCGGTGGTCATGAAATGGAGCGCGAAAAGGGAAGTCGTAGGGACAAACCAGCCATTTTAGGCTATTGGGTCGACCGCGGGTACGTCAAGCGAGCGGCAGGCCGGGTCCAGACGGACGGGATGTGGCGCAAGGCTCTCAAGAAGCCGTCCGCCGGGCTATTTACACCACCACGGGTTCGGGTTCGATGCGTACGCCAAAGCGCGTATGAACCGCGTCCTGGATCTCGCGCGCCAGCGTCATCAACTGGACCGCGCTGCCGCCGCCACGGTGCACCAGCACCAGCGCCTGCTTCTCATACACGCCCACAGCGCCGCTCTGCCGACCCTTGAAGCCGCATTGATCGATCAACCAGCCGGCGGCAAGCTTGTAGGTGCCGTTCGGCTGTGCATATCCGACCAGATTCGGGAAGCGCGCAACCAGCGCATCGCGCGTAGCGGCATCGACGATGGGGTTCTTGAAGAAGCTGCCCGCGTTGCCGATCTCCGCCGGGTCGGGTAGCTTGCGGCGGCGGATAGTGACCACCGCATCGAAGATGTCCTGCGCAGTCGGACTGGCGATGTTTTGCGCGGCCAGCTCGCGTGCGAGTTCGGCGTAGTGCGTGTCGGGCTGCCAGTCGACCGGCAGGGCGAAGGTCACCTCGGTGATGACGTAGCGATCGGCACCGGCGCGTTTGAAGACGCTGTCGCGGTAGCCAAAGGCGCAATCGGCGGCGGTAAGGGTGACGAACTCGCCGGCGTGGCGGTCGTATGCGCACAGGGAGTGGAAGCGGTCCTTGATCTCGACGCCGTATGCGCCGATGTTCTGGATGGGGGCCGCGCCCACCGTACCGGGAATCAGTGCGAGGTTTTCCAGCCCAGGCAAGCCATGGGAGACGGTGTGAGCCACCAGGCCGTGCCACGATTCGCCGCCGCCTGCGGTGACGGTGTGGACTTCGCGGCCCTCGACCGTGCTTTGGCCGGCGGCGATGCCCGGAATCTCCATCAGCAGCACGAGGCCTTCGAAATCGCGCGTGAGCACGACGTTGCTGCCGCCACCCAGCACCAGAACAGGCAGGCCCTGCACGCGCGGGTCGGCCAGCGCGGCGGGAATGTCTTCCGGCGTGCGCACGTGCGCGGCGTAGCGGGCGGTGGCCTCAAAACGGAACGTGTTGTGCTGGCCTAGGGGATAATGCGTGTCGAGCAACGCCATGGCGCCAAATCTGCTGGGAAAGCCGAGATTATAGAAGCCATGGCACACGCGGCACCCGCAGCGAGGCGCCGCAGCAACCCGAATTCAAGTCTGCAAGGAGAACACGATGCCGTCGTTTGACGTGGTATGCGAAGCCAACATGGTGGAAGTGAAGAACGCCGTGGAACAGGCCAACAAAGAGATTTCGACGCGATTCGACTTCAAGGGCTCGGACTCCCGGGTCGAGCACAAGGAGCAGGAACTGACCTTGTTTGCCGATGACGATTTCAAGATCGGCCAGGTGAACGATGTGCTGATGAACAAGCTCGCCAAGCGCAACGTCGACGTGCGCTTCCTTGACTACCAGGACAAGCAGAAAATCGGCGGCGACAAGATGAAGCAGGTCGTCAAGATCAAGAAGGGTGTCTCTGGCGACCTGGCCAAGAAGATCGTCAAGACGATCAAGGACAGCAAGATCAAGGTGCAGGCAAGCATTCAGGGCGATGCGGTGCGTGTGACCGGCGCCAAGCGGGATGACCTGCAAAGCGTGATTGCCATGCTGCGCAAGGACGTGAGCGACACGCCGCTGGATTTCAATAACTTCCGCGACTGAGCCCGTCGCGCTTCCAAGCAAAACGCCCCGCACGAGCGGGGCGTTTGCATTTGCAGCGGCAAAACCTCACTGCGACAGCTTGGTCACCTTGAGTGCAGGATCCGCGGCGATGGCGGCTTCCGAGAACGGCAGCCGGTTCCAGCGCTTGGCAGCGAACTCGCGCATCTGGTCGAACGCATGCGGCGATGCCGGATCGGTCGATTCACCGTAGGTCAGAAGCGCATCGGCCACGGGGCCCTGATCGTCGAACGTGACGGTCTGGATGTAGCTGGTGCCGAAATACACCTGCAAGCCCTTCGGCCCGATCGGCGTGCTTTGCAGCTTGTTCAGCACGCCTTCGTATTCCTCGCCGCCATGCAGGGCGATGTCGCCGCCCGGCGCGTGGGCCGCTTGGACAGTGCCCAGCGGCGCATCCAGCGCAAAGCCGGCGGTGCGGACGGCGCCCACGGCATCTTTCAACGTTTTGAACACGGCCGTGCGCACGGTTGCATCGCTCATGCGCAGGTTGCGCGGTGTGTGGATCGGATCAGCCGGGTTGAAGTCGACCGCGTAGACATGGGGGATGTCCTTGGCGCGCATCCAGAACTCGCGGAACAGGTGCGCGGCGCGGGCGTCGACGTTGTCCGTGAGGTTCCATTGCGCGAGGGCAGCGCAGCCGTCGCGCACATCGGCATCGAGGTTGGCCGTGGCCTTGCAGGCGGCCAGTAGATCGTCGCGCACGAGGTGGCCGGCGAGGTTGGCATCGCGGAAGATCATCGCCTGCAGGTTCGGCAGGTTGACCTTGTTGCCGGGCAGCCCGTCGGTGCCGGCGAGGCGGCGCTCGATCTCGATCAGGCCGATGCGGGTGCGCAGGCGTTGCGGCACGTCGGTCGAGCCCATCACCGGCGAGAAGCCCGTCAGCTTCTGCGCCGGATTGCTTAGCCACGAGCTGTCGTTGCTGTTCGCGACGTAGTCATCGCGCTCCAGCACCGGCATGCGTGCGGGGGCCACCAAGCCTGGCACCGGCGACGCCGGATCGACCCGCCAGTTGCACGCACTGCGTGAGCCATCGAGCAGCACCAAGCCCACGCCCTTGAAGAGCTTGTCGGCCAGCGGAGAGGGCGCACAACGCTTGAGCGCTTCAGCCGACACATCCGGCGTGGTTGAAACGTCGGCAAACAGCGCACGGCCGTTGCGGTCGGTGGCAATGGTGTTCACCCAGGGGATGCCGAGGTTGCTGATGGCCTGCCGGATGCCCGCCACGTCCTTGGCCTGCGCGATATGCAGCCACGTATCGATGGAGCGCGTGTTGTTGCGATTGACGTCGCGTAGCGTGTAGGCCTTCTGTGTGGTCCACGGCATGCCGCCGGCCGGCATCGACAGCACCGGCCCGTACACCGTGTTGTAGAAGGTGTGGGTGCGATGCTCGATGCGGCCGTCCGGCAGCTTCACGTCAAAGGCCACGGTGCGCGTGGTCATCTTGTGCGGCTTGCCGTCGATCAGGTAGGTGGTCGGATCGCCCTCGGCAAGCTTCAGTTCGAACAGCGTGAAGCGGCGGCCGGTGGAAACGGTGTGCGTCCATGCCACGTCTTTGTTGAAGCCGATGCTGACGACGGGGAACGCGGCAATCGACGCGCCCATCACGTCCAGCTTGCCCGGCACGGTCAGGTGGACCTGGTAGAAGCGGTTGGTGGTCGTCCACGGGAAGTGCGGGTTGCCGAGCAGCACACCCCGACCGTTATCGGTGGCGGCCTTGCCGAAGGCCCAGCCGTTGGAGCCGATCGGCATGTCGCGCAGTTGCAGGTCGCGGTCGAGTGTAGCGGTGTCGACGGCATGCGGTGGAACGACCGCTGAGGCAGGCGCGCCGCCCGGCGGCTGCGCGGCGACGATGCTCGCCAGCATGGCGCCCGCGCTGGCCTGGATGGCCTTCTCTTCGCCCATCAGCATCATGTCGGCCACTGTAAGCGGGCGCACCCATTCCGCATTGCGGCAGGCTGCCGGGCGGTTCGCGGCCGGCGTGTCTTTCAGATAGCGGTTGTAGCCCGCGATGTAGCCGCGCAGCAGCTCGCGCGCTTCAGGCGACATCTGTGCATAGCCAGCGCGCAGGCCAGCTTCATCAAACGCACTCTTGAAGAAAGCGTCGGCTTGCGTGTTGGGCACCGGCTTGAACGACACCACGACGGTGCCGTCCGGCCCGAATGTCTTCGAGCGCTCGCCGTTGACGGTGACGACCTGGTCGGCGAGCAGGCACACGTTGTCCTGCGCATAGGCATAGGCCATCCCGAAGCCGAGGCTGGCGTAGTCGTTGGCCCGGATGTGCGGAATGCCGAAGCGGGTGCGGCTGATTTCGGCCGAAAGGCCGGTGTCCGAAGGCGTGGCCCAGCCGCTGTCTGTGCTGGCGCAGCCGGCCAGCGCCGCAAGCGCGGCCGTGACAAGCGTGGCGCGCAATGCGAATCCCTGCATGAATCGCTGCATCGTGCGTTGTCTCCTGATGTCGGTGTTGTTATGGGCGGTTGCGTCTGCGCGCAGCCGTCGCCGCATCGTCAATCGGGCCAGTCCTATTCGAAAGAGGTATTCCCGCCAAAGTTGGGGTCGATATCGCCACGCGGATTGCAGCCCGCGCCTATACTCGCGCATGCCCAGAATCGACCTGCTGACCTATCCCGACGTCGCCTTTTCCACGTTGGCGACCGCTGCCGACACGCTTGGCGTGGCCAATGCGCTGGCCTCCATGCAGGCGGGCAAGCGGGCCGATGCCGCCAAGACGCCGGTGTTCGGCTGGCGACTCATTGCGCGGGACCCGTCGCGTTGGCAGGCTGCGGCAGAAACGCTCGCGTGCCCTTGTGACGCACTACCGGAAGACGACACGCAGCTCGGTGATGCGTTGATCGTCCCCCCGCTGCATTTCGACCACATCGGCACGCTGGAGCAGCGTCTGGCCTTGCTGGAAGTGGAACGCGCCACGATCCGCCGTTATCTGGATGCAGGACGGCTGGTGGCGTCATCCTTCACAGGTGTGGCGATGCTGGCCGACGTGCTGCCCGCCGGCCAACGGTTGACGGTGACATGGCTCATCGCAGGTTGGGTGCAGGGCTACTTTCCGCATTTGAAAGCCGCGCCGGCGCAGGCCATCGTCAGCAGCGGCAACGTCATCACCGCGCGGGCGATGGAGCATGGCGTTGCGCTCATGCACCGCGTGGTCGCACGCCTGGCTGATGCGCGGCTCGCGCGCACGCTGGGCAATACGGTGCTCGACCACCCCTCACGCGGCGAGGCCATCGGCATCTGGCTGCGCAGCAAACCAGCCATCCGCGACAGCGTCGTGCTGCGCGCACGGCGTTATCTGCAGCAGCATCTGCACGAACCGTTTGATCTCGGAAGACTTGCTGCCGTCGCCTCAACCAGCGAGCGGACGCTGCTGCGGCATTTCACGAAAACGGTGGGGATGTCGCCGCTGCAATTGCTGCACCGGCTGCGCGTGGAACGCGCGTGCCACCTGCTGGAAGTCAGCACGCTGAGCCTGACGACGATTGCCGAGCAGTGCGGCTATCAGGACATGTCCGCCTTCCGACGGTTGATCCGGCGGCACACGGGCCGACCGCCAGGCGAACATCGGCGCGCGCATTCGGTGCGCGCCGAGTTGCGCAATTAAGCGGCTTTTTTCTTCTCGCCGATGCGGCTTTCCTTGCCGGCCAGCAGCTTGGCGATATTGGCGCGGTGGCGCGCGATGAGCAGCACCGCCATCAGCCCAACCGCACCGGCAATCCAGTCGAAGCCGTTCATCAGCACGTAGAAGAACGGTGCGAACACCGCCGACACCAGCGCCGCCAGCGACGAGTAGCGGAAGAACACGGCGATGATGAGCCACGTAGCCAGCGTTGCCAGCCCAAGCCACACGTTCAGCGCCAGGAGAATGCCCGCCGCCGTGGCGACGCCCTTGCCGCCCGCAAAGCGATGGAACACCGGATACAGGTGACCCAGGAACACGGCGATCACCACCAGCGCGATGCCGGTCTCATCTACGCCAAAGCGCGGCGCCAGGAATAGCGCCAGCCACACCGCCAGCCAGCCCTTGGCCGCATCACCGAGCAGCGTGAGGATGGCCGCCTTCTTGTTGCCCGAGCGCAGCACGTTGGTGGCGCCGGGGTTGCCCGAGCCGTAGGTGCGCGGGTCCGCCAGACCCATCGCGCGGCTGACCACCACGGCAAACGAAATCGAGCCGATCAGGTAGGCGGCTACGGCAAAAATGACGGTTGCGACTGGTGACATATGGAATGTGAGAAATCAGGCTGCGGGATTGTAGCGTGGTCGCAAGCGTGCCCCAGCGGCGGCGTTCGTTTCAATCGGGGTTTGCACAATTGACGGGCTGCGCGTTCAGCACCGACGTCAGCACGCTGGGCGCCAGGCTCACGAGAAAGCCGCGCCGCCCCCCGTTGATATAGATGCGCTCCAGCTCCAGCACGCTCGCCTCCACATACACCGGCATCGCCTTACGCACGCCAAACGGCGACGTGCCCCCGACGAGGTAGCCGCTATGCCGCTGCGCTACCTCGGGCTTGCACGGCTGCACGCTCTTGCGGCCGGTCTGCCGCGCGAGGTTCTTGGTGGAGACGGAGCAATCGCCGTGCATCAGCACGATGAGCGGCTTGGCGTGCTCGTCTTCCATGACCAGCGTCTTGACGACGGCGTGTTCGTCCACGCCGAGTTGGCGGGATGATTCGGTCGTGCCGCCCTTGTCGACGTAGTCATAGGTGTGTTCAGTAAAGGCCACGCCATGCGCCTTGAGGTACTGCGTGGCGGGCGTCTCGGAAACGTGCTTGGACTTGCTCATACGGGGCAGGGAAGAACGATCGCTATCCGCGCGGATGGTGCTGCGCATGCAACGTGCGCAGCCGCTCGCGCGCGACGTGGGTGTAGATCTGCGTGGTGGAAATATCCGCGTGGCCGAGCAGCATCTGCACCACGCGCAAGTCTGCGCCGTGGTTGAGCAGGTGCGTGGCAAACGCGTGCCGCAGCGTGTGCGGCGACAGCGGCGCGTGAATGTCGGCCAGCAGCGCGTAGCGCTTGATGAGATACCAGAACGCCTGGCGCGTCATGCCTTCGCCGCGCGTGGTGACGAATAGCGCGTCAGTCGTACGCTCGCCGAGCAGCGCCGTGCGACCCGTTTGACGATCCTGCAGGTACCGCCGCAGCCAATCGCTGGCTTCGGCGCCAAACGGCACCAGACGATCCTTGCCGCCTTTGCCGCCAACCACGCGCACCACACCTTCGTTCAGGCCGACTTCCACCGTTTTCAGCGCGACGATTTCCGACACGCGCAGCCCGCTCGCATACATCAGCTCGATCATCGCGCGGTCGCGTAGGCCGAGCGGCGTGTCCACATCCGGCGCGTTGATGAGCGCCTCGACTTGCGTTTCGGACAGCGTCTTCGGAAAGCGCGGCGGTTGCTTGGCCGTCGGCAGCAGGCGCGACGGATCGGTGCTCACAACGTGCTCGCGCAGTGCCCACTGGAAGAAGCGCTTGAACACGGTGCGGCGCCGGTTGGCAGACGATGCGCGACTCTCGGCATGGCGTGCGGCAAAGTAATCGGCCAGGTCGCCGTCTTCGGTTTCGGCGATGGACTTGCTGCGCTCGGCCAGCCAATGCGCGTAGAGCGTCAGGTCGCGCCGGTACGCATCGAGCGTATTGCGAGCGAGGCCATCTTCCAGCCACAGCGCGTCGCAAAAGCGCTGGATGGCATCTGCGCTTTGTGGCGGCAAGGCTGGCGCTTCGGCGTCTTTCAGTGCAGCCTTTCTCATATCAGCATCACGCCTTCGTGGCGCAGCAGCCAGTGCTTGATGTTCAGCAGGTAGCCATCCGTGTGGTGCGAAAACCCGCCGATGCCGGACGCGCTCACCACGCGGTGGCAAGGGATGAGGATCGGGAACCAGTTGTCACCGCATGCCTGGCCCACCGCGCGCGGCACGCTGCCGATCTGTTGCGCGATGGTGCCGTAGGTGATGACGCTGCCGCATGGGATGGCGCTGATGGCCCGCCACACGCGGTGCTGGAAATCGGTGCCGGCGGGGGCGAGCGGGATATCGAAAGTCGCGCGTGGGTCGCTGTAGTACGCCTCGAGCTGGCGGGCCAGTCTGGCGATCAACGCGTCTGATGAATCGACGAGGGGCGTGCTTTCGGGCAGGTAGACGAGTTCACGCAGGGCGCCTTCGGCCACGCGCACGCCCAGCTTGCCGAAAGGCGCTTCCAGAACGGCGTCGAAAGGGGATGGCATGGCGGGGCCGGCGCTCAAAAACAATCCTGCGAATCTAGCACAGGCCCCAGGCGGGCAGCGTTACTGATCCAGCTTGATGTTCTGCTGCTTGACCAGCGTGCGCATTTTGTCGAATTCACGCTTGATCTCGGCCGTGTATTGCTGCGGCGTATTGCCGACGGGCTCGGCACCGGCACCTCGGAATCGATCGACCAGGCCTGGGTCTTTCAGCGCCTTGACCGAGGCTTCGTTGAGCTTGCGGATGATGTCGTCGGGCGTGCCGGCCGGCGCGACAAGTCCGTACCACGCCGGGTCATTTGCGTCCTTCAGGCCGACTTCGGCAAAGGTGGGCACGTCGGGCAGGCTATCGATGCGCTTGTTCCACGCCACCACAATTGGCCGCAGCTTGCCGCTCTTGATGAACTGCATGGACGAGGGCAGGTTGTCGACCATGATCGGCACCTGATTGGCCAGCACGTCGTTCAATGCCGGCCCTGCACCCCGATATGGCACATGGACCATCTGCGTTTTGGTCAGCACCTTGAACTCTTCGCCCAGCATGTGGCCGATGCCGCAGGTGCCCGATGTCGCGAATGAATATTTGCCGGGGTTGGCCGTCAGCGCCGCGACAAACTCCTTGTAGTTCTTGGCCGGAAAGGTTGGGTTGACCGCAATCACGTTGGCCACGGTGGCCAGGTTGGTGATCGGCTTGAAATCCTTGAGCGGGTCGTACGAAAGCTTCGCATTGCACGCCGGGTTGACGGCATGCGTGGAGACGGTGGCGATGCCGATCGTGTAGCCATCCGGCGCAGCCTTGGCGATGGCATCGGCGCCGATCGAACCGCCGCCGCCGCCCTTGTTTTCCACTACCACGGCCTGGCCCAGCACCTTGGAAAGCTGATCGGCCACGCCGCGCCCCACGATGTCCGTCGTGCCGCCCGGCGGAAACGGAATGATCAGCTTGAGCGGCTTGGCCGGGTAGTTGTCGGCCAGCGCCGGCCCGCATAACAGCGTTCCAGCGGCTGCGATCAGGCTGGCGATCAGTCGTCCCTTGGTCATCGTCCTCCTCCTTGTGGCTTGGTGTGCGTTCTGCGTTCTTGTGGGGAAACTGCTGAATAGCACAACCGCACACGCCAACCACGCGGCAACCGGGGAAACCCTGAAAAGCGAATCGTCAGATTGTCAGGTTCCGAGCAGCCCGCTTTTCAGATCGCGGTCGACCGGGCTGTTGCCGATGAAGATGCTGAGCACAGCCTGGTAGAAATCTTCGCCGGGGATGGCCTTGGTGCGCGCCACGCCATTGATGCTGATGGTGGTGCCGGCATCGGGCGCGTAGTCAAAGTTGATGGTGTCGCCGCGCTTGGTGGAGCCGATCTGGCGCATCGCGTCTTCCAACTGCGTCAGACGGTCGGCCAGCCTCTGCATTTGAATTTCTGTCTGGTTGCGGTGGATGCCGTCGTTCAGCGCGTGGATGAACGTATCGGCGCCCACATTACGCAGCGGGTGGATCTGCAGCCGCTTCGGTCCCTTCATGCCGAGGATGACCGCCGCGTTCTTCGCACGCTCGGGCAGGTACAAGCCTGCGACATAGCCCTTGATGACAAACACTGAACGCAGGCCCGTGCCATTGAGCAGCAGTTCGCGGCCAGCCACACGGGCGGCGTCGTCGAACGGCACACCCTCGACGTTCACCGTGGCCCATGCGGGGCTCGCGCACGCGGCGCAGAGCATCGCGCCCATGACGCCGCCGCGCCACGCGCGTGCCATCCTGGATGAACGGGCACGCACAGCAACCTGCAATGCGCAACGGAGATGAACAAGAGCGGAAAACATCGAAATGGGCGGTTTGAGATTAAGCCGCCATTTTCCCGATATTTTATTTGCAAACAATTAGTGTCTGCCCTGATGCGCAAGCGTTTGCGTACTAGGCGGTATAAGGGCCCACTGGCGTGAGCGTTAAGCACGTATTCGTGGTTTTGTGCTACACGCACTTTGTTGGTTTTTAAACTAATCGGCGTGGCAACTTGGAAAGCCAGATTAAAGGCACATCACAGTCCTGATGCGTTGGCGTGCCTAACCCGAGCGAGCGCTCACGTCGTCTGCGCCAGCGCCCAGGCCACGTGTTCACGCACGAGTTCCGAGGCGTCATCGGTGCGTGCTTTCAAGGCGGTAATCAGTTGCGCGCGCGTGGTATCCGGCAGCGGGGCGCGCAGTGCGTTGCCGATCGCCACGGCAATGTTGCGCAGCCAGCGCTCGTGCCCGATGCGGCGGATCGGACTGCCTTCCAGTCGCTGGTTGAATTCGGCGTCGGTCCAGTTGAACAGCTCAGCCAGCGTGGCCGCGTCCAAGCCGTTGCGCACGTCAAAGTCGGGCAGGTTGGCCGGCACGGCAAACTTGTTCCATGGGCAGATGAGCTGGCAGTCGTCGCAGCCGTATATGCGGTTGCCCATCGCTGCGCGCAGGTCGACCGGGATGCTGCCCTTGTGCTCGATGGTCAGGTACGAGATGCAACGGCGTGCGTCCACCGTGTACGGCGCGACGATGGCCTGCGTAGGGCACACGTCGATGCAGCGCGTGCAGTTGCCGCAGTGGGGCTCCACGGGTGGATCAACGGGAAACGGCAGGTCGACGAGGATTTCGCCGAGGAAGAACATCGAGCCCGCATCGCGGTCCAGCAGCAGCGTGTGTTTGCCACGCCAGCCCAGGCCGCCGTTGGTCGCCAGCGCGACTTCCAGCACCGGTGCCGAATCGGTGAACACGCGAAAGCCGTACGGCCCGACGGCGCCCGCAATCTTTTCGGCCAGCTTCTGCAGGCGTTGGCGCAGTACCTTGTGATAGTCGCGGCCGCGTGCGTAGAGCGAGACAGTCGCGACTTCGGGGCGGCTCAGGCGGGCCCACTCGATGGTGCGCCAGTCGCCGCCGGCCATTCGCGGATCGGCCAGATGTGGCAGATACGGCATCCGCGCGACGATGGCGCGTACCGTTCCGGCAACAAGTTCGGCCGGGCGTGCGCGGAGCATGCCGTGGTTCGCCATATAATCCATGTCACCGTGAAACCCCTGCGCAAGCCATGTCTGGAGCCCTTCTTCAGCGTGCGACAGGTCGACATCGGCGATGCGGATTGCATCGAAACCGAGTTCGGCACCCCAGGAGCGGATCTGCGCCACAAGCGCGTGCATGCCGGCCTCATCGGCTGGCAAGCGTGCATCCAGATTCGTTTCAGGTGATGACGTGGGGGTGGCGGACATGCCCAAATTGTACGCAATGCCCACCGTGCTCCCTGCCGACGCGCCTTCTGGTCTGACCCCTCCGCTCGCCGAGCGCACGCTTTCGCTCGTCGATGAAGCGGCCACGTCGGCGTTTGGCGCGGCGCTCGCGCAAGCCGTGCTGGCATTGGGCGCACGGCCCGTGCAGGTGCAACTCTCGGGCGATCTGGGCGCGGGCAAGACGACGCTCTCGCGCGCCATCCTGCGCGGCCTCGGACATACCGGGCGCGTGCGTAGCCCCACCTATACGCTGGTCGAGCCGTACGACGTTGCCGGAACTACGGGCACGCAAAAGGTCTATCACTTCGACCTGTACCGCTTTGCCGATCCCGAAGAATGGACTGACGCCGGGTTCCGCGATTGCTTTGCCGAACCCGCGCTGTGCCTGGTCGAATGGCCCGAGAAGGCGCAGGCGCTGCTCGGCACGCCTGATCTGCACATCGCTTTATCGGTCGACGTTGTGCACGAAACCTACGATGACGGCGTTGAGCATGCACCGCGCCTTGCACGTCTGAGCGCACGCACGCAGACCGGCCTTCAACTTTTAGAGTCCTTGCAACACCTGCTCCCATGCTGATCAAGCATCTGCCGACCGACCAACCGGATGATCCGAACCTGCCGAGCCAGGCCCGCCGCCAATGGCTCACGCGCATGGCGAAGGCCAGCGCAGGCACGGTCATCCTGAGCCTGGTGGGCCCGCAGATTGCGCGCGGCGCCAACATCGTCGCCGTGCGCGTATGGCCCGCCGAGGACTACACGCGCGTGACCATCGAATCCGACGTCGCGCTCAAGGCTACGCATCAGCTCATCAAGGACCCGGATCGCCTGATGGTCGATATCGACGGGCTCGACCTGAACCCGACGTTGCGCGAGCTGGTCGCCAAGATCGCGCCGAACGATCCGTACATCCGACAGGTGCGCGTGGGTCAGAACCGGCCGAGCGTCGTGCGTCTGGTGTTCGACCTGAAGGAAAGCGTCAACCCGCAGGTGTTCACGCTGCTGCCGATTGCGGGCTATCGCAACCGGCTCGTCTTCGATCTGTACCCGACCAACCCGCCCGACCCGCTGATGCAGCTCGTGCAGGCCACCGAGGGCAAGCAAGAGCGTTTTGCTGCGTCAGGCGGCACGCCGATGCCGTCGCCGTCGGATGACGATGACCCCATCGCCGCGCTGGCACGCAGCAGCAGCGGCAGCGGCAGCAGCCCAACCAAGCGGCCGATCGAAGAACCGCACCCCCCGGCGCTTGCCAACCGCACGTCGCCGCGCAAGGTGCCGCCGGCGACCTCTACGAATCCTCCGTCGACGCTCGCCAACGCGCCGAACACGCCGCCGCTGGAGATCGTTCCCGAGCAACCCGTGCCGCGCGCGCCGTCGAACGGCCCGCGCATGCGCCGGCTGCTCACGGTCGCCATCGATCCTGGCCATGGCGGCGAAGACCCGGGCGCCACGGGCGGTGCCGGCACACACGAGAAAGACGTGGTGCTCTCGATCGCCCGCATGCTCAAGGCCAAGATCGACGCCCAGCCCAACATGCGCGCCATGATGACGCGCGATTCCGACTACTTCGTCCCGCTGGGCGTGCGTGTGCAAAAGGCGCGCCGCGTGCAGGCGGATCTGTTCGTCTCCATCCATGCCGATGCGTTTCTCTCGCCGGAAGCGCGCGGGGCATCGGTGTTCGTGCTGTCCGATCGTGGTGCTTCGAGCGCGCAGGCCAAGTGGCTCGCCAACAAGGAAAACGCGGCCGACATGATCGGCGGGGCGAATCTTGGCTCGAAAGACGCGCAAGTCACGCGCGTGCTGCTGGACTTGTCGACCACCGCACAGATCACCGACAGCATGAAGGTCGGCAGGGCGGTGCTGGACCAGATTGGCGGCATCAACCGGCTGCACAAGGGGCAGGTCGAGCAGGCGGGCTTTGCGGTGCTCAAGGCGCCGGATATTCCGTCGATCCTGGTCGAGACGGCCTTCATCTCGAACCCGGAAGAAGAAGCCAAGCTCAACGACCTGGGCCACCAGAACCAGCTTGCCGACGCCATCCTGCGCGGCATTCGCGCCTACTTTGCCAAGAACCCGCCGTTGTCGCGCAACCCGGGCGTCTGACGCATGACGACGCTCGTGCTGCGCGAAGGCGGTGCGTCTGACGCCAGCACCATCGCCGACATCCACACGCGGAGCTGGCAGAGCGCATATCGCGGGCTCGGCATCCTGTCCGACGCGTATCTCGACGACGTGGCCAACGTCGAGATGCAGGCCAAGTGGCGTGAACGCATGATTGCACCCGTTGTTGGGCAATACGTGTGGTGTGCCGATCTGGACGGCGAAACCATCGGCTTTCTCTGCACCCTGCGTGAAGACGACACGCCCTGGGGTGCGCTCGTCGACAACCTGCATCTGCTGCCGGCGTCACGCGGCCATGGTGTCGGCAAACGCCTGATGGGCGAAGCGGCGCGCTTGGCCGCGGCCCAGGGCATCACACAGTTGCATCTGCGGGTGTACGAGGCGAACACCGCCGCGATCGCCTTCTACGAAGCGCTGGGCGGTGTGCCGGTCAGCCGGGATTGGCTGGAGACGGCCGACGGCGGGCACGCTTGGGTGCGCACCTACCACTGGCCGGAAGCGGAATTCGCGAGCTTGACGAGCTTGCGCTGATCAAGCCGGGCGGCTGGCCGGGGCACCTGCGCCGGCCTCCGCATGGGCAACGCGATCAGCATACCTGCGCGCCAGCGTCGAGCACACGATGAGCTGCAACTGGTGATAGATCATCAGCGGCAGCACGATCAGGCCGAGCGCGGGGTTGCCGGCAAATAGGATCTTCGCCATCGGCACGCCGTTCGCCAGGCTCTTCTTCGAGCCGCAGAACACGGCGGTGATCTCGTCGGCCAGGTTGAAACCCGCGCGCCGCGACAGCCATGTCGTCGCACCCAGCACGACGAACAGCAGCGCGCCGCTCATGACGGCCACCGCCACGATGGTCTCCCACGGATACTTCGACCACACACCTGCGTGCGTGGAATCGGCAAACGAGTTGAACACGATCAGCAAGATGACCGCGCGGTCGACCTTGTTGATGATCGGCTTGTGTTTGTTGATGAAGCCGCCGAGCACCGGGCGCAGCAACTGGCCCAGCACGAACGGCAGTAGCAGTTGCTCGGCCACGCCGAGCAGCGCCTTGCCGACTGAGAGGTCCGCGCCTGACGCCTGGATGACGAAGCTCATCAGCAGCGGCGTGGCGATCATGCCGATCAGGCCCGAGATGGTCGCGTTGAAGATGGCGGCCGGCACATTGCCCTTGGCCATCGCTGTCATCGCCACCGACGACGAAACCGTGGATGGCAGCGCGCACAGATAGAACACGCCCAGCAGCAGCTCAGCCGGAATGAACGGCTTGCACGCAAACAGGATGACCGCGCCGATCAGCGGAAACAGGATGAATGTGCAGCTCTGCACGAACAGATGCAGGCGCCAGTTGCGCGCGCCTTCCACGATTTTCTCGCGCGAGAGCGCTGCGCCGTGCAGAAAAAACACCAGCGACACGCCGACGATGGTGACAATGTCCAATCGCAACGGACCGTCGCTCGCGCCCAGCGCGGGGAAGAACAAGGCGAGCGCGACCATCACCAGCATGGCGCGAATGAACCCATCGATATGGGACAACAACGGAGACAACAGCGGAATCTTCATGTGCTTGCGCGGTCACCATTACGTAACGGCGTGGGTTGGATGGCGGGATAGGCGCTATTGCACAACATCCCTATCTAGAATACAAATGCATTGATCAAATCAATTCATACGCCGTCAGCATGAATGTCACCCTGCGCCAATTGCGTGTCTTCCTCGCCGTGGCACGTGCGCACAGCTTCAGCCGCGCGGGCGACACCATTGGCCTGACACAGCCGGCCGTGAGCCGCTCGATTTCCGAGCTGGAAGGCGAACTGGGCTTGAAGTTGCTCGACCGCACCACCCGCGAAGTCGTGCTGACGGAAGTGGGGCGCTCGCTTGCGACGGCGCTCGACCGCCTCGTCGCTGATCTGGACGACACGTTGCAACAGGCGCGCCAAGTGGGCGAGCAGCGGCGGGGGCGCGTGGTGGTGGCGTCCAGCCCGACGGTGTCGACCCGGCTGATGCCGGTGTACGTGGCAGAGTGCGCGGTGCGCTATCCGGATATCCGCATGATCGTGCGTGACTCCGTGCAGGTCGACACGCTTCAATTGATCCGCACGGGCGGAGCGGATTTCGGTGTGGTGGTGGAGCCGCTCGATACCGAGGGCCTATGGACCGAGCCGCTGCTGATCGATCCGTTCTGCCTCGTCTGTCGCAAGGATCATCCACTCGCGCAACGCAGCAGCGTGCGCTGGAAAGATCTGCATCGCACGGCGGTCGTCTTGCTCGACCATGCTTCGGGCAGCCGCCCGCTCATCGATCGTATTTTCCTGCGCCACGGCGTTCACCCTGACGTTGCGCAGGAGATGGGCCACAGCAGCGCTGTGTTTGGCATGGTGGAAGCGGGCATCGGTGCGGGCGTGGTGCCGTCGCTGTCATTGCCGCTGCCGTCGTCGTCGCCATTGGTGGCGGTGCCGCTGTCACCAAAGGAAACGCGCGCCATCGTGCTGGCGCGTCGGCATGACCGGTCGCTCTCGCCGGCGGCCGAGGCGGCGTGGCAGATGATTCGCCGGATGGCGCTGCCCGCCACCTGATGGCCTGATCGATTCGCTTACTTAGGCTGCATGCGGATGGCGCCATCCAGGCGGATGGTTTCGCCATTGAGCATCGGGTTCTCGACGATCGCGCGCGCGAGCTGCGCATACTCCGCCGGCTTACCGAGGCGCGGCGGGAACGGCACCATCTTGCCCAGCGCGTCCTGCACTTCGGCGGGCATGCCGAGCAGCATCGGTGTCTCGAAAATGCCCGGTGCAATCGTCATCACGCGGATGCCGTCGCGCGACAGGTCACGTGCAATCGCCAGCGTCATCGCCACCACGCCGCCCTTGGATGCCGCGTAGGCCGCCTGGCCAATCTGTCCGTCAAACGCCGCCACCGATGCCGTGTTGATGATCACGCCGCGCTCGCCGCCGGCGTTGGGCGTGTTACCGGCCATGGCCGTCGCGGCCAGGCGGATCATGTTGAACGTGCCGATCAGATTGATATTGATCACACGTGCGAACTGATCCAACGGATGCGGGCCCGTCTTGCCCACCGTGCGCGATGCCGTGGCGATACCCGCGCAGTTCACCAGCCCGCGCAGCGTGCCCAGCGATGTAGCGGCCGCCACAACGGCTTGCCCGTCCGCTTCGGACGTAACGTCGCAACGCACGAAGCGGCCGCCCAGTTCCTGCGCCAGCGCGGTGCCGGCGGCTTCGTTCAGGTCTGCAATTACCACCTTGCCACCGGCTTCCGCCAACGTGCGGGCCGTGCCTGCGCCCAGTCCCGACGCGCCGCCGGTGACGATGAATACCTGATCGCGAATCTCCATGCCGTGTCTCCTCGTTTGTGGATTGCGAGTTACTTGACGTTTACGTCAACGTCATATGGTAGCGCGAAGCGGCCGACGATCGCGCAAAAAAAACGGCGCCTCGATCATGAGGCGCCGTTTTCCCTGGCGGGTATTTGCGGGTGCGCTTAGTCCTGCAGGGCACCAAACACGCGGGCCGTGATTTCGTCCACGTTGCCCACGCCGCTGATCTTGCGGTACTTCGGCGGCGCAACCTTGGCGGCGCCATTGCCGTTGGCGGCCCACTGCGAGTAGTAGTCGACCAGCGGACGCGTCTGGTTCTCGTACACGTCCAGGCGCTTGCGCACGGTTTCTTCCTTGTCGTCGTCGCGCTGGATGAGCGCTTCGCCGGTTTCGTCGTCCACGCCTTCGGTCTTGGGCGGGTTGTACTTGATGTGGTACGTGCGGCCCGATGCCACATGCACGCGGCGGCCGCTCATGCGCTCGATGATGGCGTCGAACGGCACGTCGATTTCCAGCACGTAGTCGATTGCCACGGCGGCGTCTTTCATGGCTTCCGCTTGCGGAATGGTGCGCGGGAAGCCATCGAACAGGTAGCCGTTCTTGCAGTCAGGTTGTTGCAGGCGGTCTTTTACGAGGCCGATGATGATGTCGTCCGACACCAGGCCGCCGGCATCCATCACCTTCTTCGCTTCGATACCCAGCGGGGTACCTGCCTTGACGGCCGCGCGCAGCATGTCGCCGGTGGAGATCTGCGGGATGCCGAACTTTTCGCAGATGAATTTGGCTTGCGTACCTTTGCCGGCGCCGGGCGCGCCCAACAGAATCAACCGCATGGTGACGAGTTCCTCAAGTTTTCGAATCCTGTCGCGCTGTCAGGCCAGATGAAGCGCGTTGGGAATCGGTCCGAGAGGGCGGATTCCCAATACGCCTGGTGATAAAGCCATGGCGACGCAATCGACGCAAACAGGCAGCCTAGCGGGCGAAGTTGACGCCAGCCTTACCGGACTCTGGGGAATCAGGCGTCCGCCGGACGGCGGCACCCATGGCTCGATTTGTCTCCCTGTCGCCGCTGTGGCGCCTGCGTGGGCGCCGTCATGCGGCTTGTCGTCCTCGCGATTATGCCATGGCGGGGCCGGGGTTTTAGCAGCCCTGCGCGCAAAGTTCAGAGAAATCGCGGCTTCAGGGGCCGTCCTGGGACAGGAGTTCGGCCCAGGCAGCGCGCACTCGGGCGAGGTCTTCGGGGGTGTCGACACCGGCGGCGGGGGCGTCATCGGTGGTCAGCACGGCAATGCGCTCACCGTGCCACATGGCGCGTAGCTGCTCCAACTGCTCGGTTTGCTCGATGGGGGCAGCGGCCAATTGCGGGAAGCGGCGCAGGAATCCGGCACGGTACGCGTAGATGCCGATATGACGCAGCACGGGCATGGCCGGCAGCGGGCGCTCCGCAACGGACCGCGCCATGACCGCGGGTGTCCAGGTATCGCGCGCCCAGGGCAGCGGCGCGCGCGAGAACAGTAGTGCGCGCTCAGCGGCGTCCAGCACGACCTTGACGACGTTCGGGTTGAAGATGTCGGCCGGGTCGTGGATGGGGTGGGCAGCGGTGGCGATGGCGCAGTCGGGGTGATCGCGCAGGTGCGCGGCCACGTTGTCGATCAGCGTCGGTGCGATCAGCGGTTCGTCGCCTTGCACGTTGACGACGATGGCGTCATCGGGCAGGCCCAGCACGGTGGCCACTTCGGCGAGGCGGTCGGTGCCGGAGGCGTGGTCGGCGCGCGTGAGCACGGCTTCCACGTGATGCTGCATGCAGGCGTCGGCGACCGATGCGGCATCGGTGGCGACCACCACGCGCGCGGCGGACGACTGATGCGCGCGTTCAGCCACGCGCACCACCATCGGCTTGCCGTCGATATCGGCCAGCGGTTTGTTGGGCAGCCGCGTGGACGCCAGCCGCGCGGGAATGACAGCGATGAACGGCGCGTGCGACATGGCGGCGACCTTCGTATCAGGCCGGATCGACCGGCGTGCCTTCCACGGTCTGGCGTGCTTCATCGGCCAGCATGACCGGGATGCCGTCGCGGATCGGGTAGGCCAGCTTGTCGACGTGGCAGATCAGTTCGTTGTTGGCGCGGTCGTGTTGCAGCGTGCCCTTGCACAACGGGCAGACGAGGATTTCCAGCAGGCGATTGTCCATGGCGGTAGAGGCTCCGTGGCGGTCGCTCAAAGGGTAGGGCGGCGCGCCGGTACAGCGGATAGGGTGACGTTATTGTGCGCTCGCCTTGAGCGTTGCGCGATCGGCCAGGGCGCGTACGCGCTGGCAGACCTGTTCGACCAGCGCCGTGTCGACCACCGGTGTGGTCGGCACCACCCAGATGCGCGGGTCGTCGAGATGGCCGCATTTTACGGCATCCTTTTCGGTGATCAGGATGACCTCGGCGTGGCTATCGGTGAAGGGGCTGTTGGCGAAATCGTAGTGATCGGGCAACGGCAGCGTGCTCGGCTTGAGGCCGGCGGCCCGGAGCGAGGCGAAGAAGCGCTCCGGGTTGCCGATGCCGGCCGCGGCCAGCAATTGCCCGCCTTCAATGCGCGCGAACTGGGCGAGCGGGCGGCGCAGCGCCGGGTCGGCCAGGTTGTACGCGTCCTGCAGCTCGAGGTGCATGCCGAAGACGTTCGGGCGATCGGGCGTGGCGCGGTAGTTCGGGTCGTTGATGAGCGTGGCGTCACGGCGGCGCGCCATCGGTTCGCGCAGTGGGCCGGCTGGCAGTAGGAAACCGTTGCCGCCCATGCGCGTGTCGAACACGATGATTTCGATATCGCGGCGCAGACGATAGTGCTGCAGGCCGTCGTCGCAGACGATCACATTGCAGCCCGGGTGCGAGGCGAGCAGCGTCTGCGCGCACAGCACACGATCGGGGAAGACCCACACCGGCAGATCGGTGGCGCGTGCGATGAGCAGCGGTTCATCGCCGACGTCTTCTGCACGGGAGTGTTCGCGCACAGGGCGCGGATGCTTCAGTTGTGCACCGTAGCCACGCGAGACGATGCCTGGCCGCAGGCCGGCTTCAGCCAGCGCCGACGCCAGCGCAATCACGGCAGGCGTCTTGCCGGCCCCGCCCACCGTCACGTTGCCGATCACCACCACCGGCATCGGCAGCCGCACCGAGCGCAGCACGCCAGTGCGGAACAGCAGCCGGCGCAAGGCGCTCACCCCGCCAAACAGCCAAGACAGCGGCCACATCACCCACGCAAACCAGCCGCGTTGCTGCCATTGGCGTGTGACGAAGCTGGCGAGGCGGTGCTGGGCGACGGGCATGCGGCGTGATTGTGATTTAAAGGCAGTCTCTTAGCGGGCGTTGCCGGTTTGCGTGGCGAAGGTCAGGTGCGACAGACCGGCCACACGCGCGGCTTCCATGACATTCACCACCGCCTGGTGCGCGGCTTGCGCATCGGCGTTGACGATGACGATGGGCTCAGGGCCGCCGGCCTTGCCTGCGGCATTGCGCAGGGCGTCGGCCAGGCTGGTGACATCGCGCGTGTCGAGCACTTGCTTGTCGACAGAGTAGACACCATTGGCCGTGACGGACACGACGATCTGGCCCGGGCGCTCGGTGGCTTTTTCAGCCTCGGCGGTGGGTAGGTTGACCTTCAGTTCGGTGTAGCGGGAATACGTGGTCGTGATCATCAGGAAGATGAGGATCACGAGCAGCACGTCGATCAGCGGGATCAGGTTGATCTCCGGCTCTTCGCGGGCACGGCGCGGGCGGAAGCGCATGGCTATTTCCAGTAAGGCGTGGCCCGGATCAGCCGCGCCGCGGCGGCAGGATCGCGTCGAGGTACGTGGTGGAGAGATGCTCCAGCTCGACCACGTAGTTATCGACCACGCCACGGAAGTAGCGCCAGAAGATCAGTGTCGGGATGGCCACCACCAGGCCCAGCGCGGTGTTGTACAGCGCGACCGAGATGCCGTGCGCCAGCGCCTGCGGGTTCGTGCCCGCGGCGGTCTGGCTGCCGAAGATCTCGATCATGCCGACCACCGTGCCGAACAGGCCCATCAGCGGCGCCACCGAGGCAATCGTGCCGAGCGCGTTCAGATAGCGCTCCAGGCGGTGCGCAACGTTCTGGCCGGCTTCTTCCACCACTTCCTTGGCGGCATCGCGCGTGGTGTTCGGATGCAGTACCACATGGCGCAGCGCAGCGGCCAGCAGGCGGCCCAGCGGTGAGCCCTGTTCCAGCGTGTTGACCACTTCTGGCGTGGCGCGGCGCTGATGCGCGACGGCCAGCGCCTCGTCATACACCTTGGGCGGAATGATCTTCTTGTGTTGCAGGGCGACGAAGCGTTCGATGATGAGCGCGAGTGCGAGCACCGAGGCGATCAACAGTGGCCAGATTGGCCAGCCGGCGGCTTGAATGATGGAAAACACTGGACAACCCGTTTTGTCGTTGTGGAAGGAGTGTGATTCTGTTCTGGTTTGCTGCTTGTGCCGTCCGCGTCCCCGAACGCTGTTCGTTGCGGCAAAAACAGGCAGCACTCTAGCGCGTCGGACCTGCCACGGCAACACGATGGCGCAGCATCGTGACATGCGCAGACGATGGTCAACGCGCTGTCACGAAAGATGCGGGCCGCGGCAATCCACAGCCAAGCGGGACAGTCTTGTGGACGGGTTGTGGACATTGCCCGAACAAGCAAACTAAGTGCTTGATGCGAAAGGGAGTTCGGTGCCGTGCTTAAAAAATATGCAAACGGCATTTCTGTGGCCAATCCATGAACAAGCGCTGTCGGATCCGGTAAAACGGCGAGTAATCCCCACCGCTGCGGGACAGTTGTGTGGATGGGTTGTGGACATTGCCTCAACAAGTACGTTAAGTGCTTGATCTAAAAGGAAGTCCAATGGCGTGCTCAAAAATGAGGCAACCGGGGTTTTGGCGTGGATCTGGAGAAAAACGAGGGCGCATCTCGAAAAAGCGCGAGGAAATCCACACCGACACGGGACAGTCTTGTGGACGGGCTGTGGACATTGCCCGAACAAGCACCTTAAGTGACTGATTCAAAAGGGTGTTCTGGACTTCGCTTAAAAATTGTGCAGCGGGGTTTCACCCGAAAAAATTGGGCTGCGCGGCCCGAACGTGTGAGAATCGACGGCCGATTTATCCACTGCCCAGGCGTCACACCACGGTTTTCCAGCGCCGCTGTGGATAACTTTGTGAACATCCTTGGGGCGCCTGCGCTAAATGCTTGACGCAGAACGAAATTACTTGCGCTGCTGAAATTTTGACATGGGTGGATTTTTCATAAGAATCAAGGGGTTGCGTCAAAATGCAGAGAGCGAGTCACCTAGCCTCTGTCAAGCTTGACAACCACGTTATGCTGTGGACAGGTAGCCCGCTTGGCGTGGATTGCCTCCCCTATTCAAGGTAGAAGTCGCCCCGAAGCCTCATCGTTTTGCGCTCCTCGCACCACTTATGACCCCGCCGCCGTCTTCCCGCCGCCCGTTTTGGATGGATGCCACTGCACCCACGCCCGCACCCACGCCCGAGACGCCGGCAGCACCTGACGCTGCGTCTGGACTGAACCGAGGCTCGCAGGACGTGCTTACCGTCAGCGACGTCAACCGCCGCATTGCGGGGCTGCTTGAACGCAACTTTCCGCTGGGTTGGGTGCGCGGCGAGATTTCGAACTTCACGCGCGCGGCCAGCGGACATTGGTATTTCTCGCTCAAGGATGCGGGCGCGCAGATTCGCTGCGTGATGTTCAAGGGCCGTAACCAATACGCCGATTTCACCCCGCGCGAAGGCGAGGCCGTCGAGGTGCGTGCGCTGGTCACGCTGTACGAGGCGCGCGGCGAACTGCAATTGAGCGTAGAAGCGATCCGCCGGGCCGGCCTGGGAAATCTGTACGAGGCCTTCCTGCGGCTGAAAGCCGCGCTGGAGGCGCAAGGCTTGTTCGAGGCCGACCGCAAACGGCCCCTGCCGCGGCATCCGCGTGCGATTGGCGTGGTGACGTCGCTGCAGGCAGCGGCCTTGCGCGACGTGCTGACCACCCTGCGCCGGCGCGCGCCGCATGTACCGGTGGTGGTCTATCCCGTGCCGGTGCAGGGCGCCGGTGCGTCGGAGCGCATCGCCGCCATGCTGGAACGGGTCAATGCCCGGGCAGAGGTAGACGTCATCATCCTGTGCCGGGGCGGCGGCAGCATTGAAGACCTATGGGCCTTCAACGAAGAGCCGGTTGCACGTGCGGTTGGTGCATCGGAAATTCCCATTGTGGCGGGCGTCGGGCATGAGACGGATGTGACGATCGTCGACTTTGTGGCCGACGTGCGAGCGCCCACGCCGACTGCGGCGGCCGAACTCGTCAGCCCCGACCGTGCCCGCATGCTGCGCGATGTGGGGCGCGACTGGGATGCGCTCTCGGCACAGTTGCGCCGCCAGCTCGATCGCCGCGCGCAGACCGTCGATTGGCTCGCGCGCCGCCTGCGCAGCCCGCAGGCGCAGATGCGCGAACGCCGCACGCAGCTGGCGCATCTGGAAGGCCGCCTGCGCTTTGCCTTGACCGGCCGCGTGCAGCGCGCGGAACACCTCCAGCGTCTACTGACGATGCGCTTGGCCGCCGCCCGCCCCGACGCCACGCGAGAGCGCATTCGCCTGCAGCAAGCGGAAGCGACGCTGGCACGCCTCATGCGAGACAGGCTGGCTCGCGCGCAGGAGCGCCTGGGACGTCAGCACAGCGGGCTGGAACTGCTGGCGCCCCAGCGCACGCTGGAGCGCGGTTATGCAGTGCTGCTCGATGCCAAGGGCCATGCCATCCGCGATCCGAACGCACTGCATGCCCGGGCACGTATCGAGGCCCGGCTGGCGCAAGGCACGGCTGACATCGAAATCGCCCAGGTGCAAACCAAGCTCGAACTGTGACCGGCGCATGACCTTATAGCGGTAACGAATGCGATTCCGCACGCGTTTAGCGGGTATTCCCACTATTTGGCATGCGGTTTGCGCCGGTTTTGCAAGTCTCCTACAATCGTCGCTCCCAACCTGTACAACCCACAGAAGGCAAGAACAATGGAACACACGCTCCCCCCGCTGCCGTACGCCCAAGACGCTCTGGCGCCGCACATCTCCAAGGAAACGCTGGAGTTCCACTACGGCAAGCACCACCAGACCTACGTCACGAACCTGAACAACCTGATCAAGGGCACCGAGTTCGAGAACCTCAGCCTCGAAGACATCGTCAAGAAGTCCTCGGGCGGCGTGTTCAACAATGCCGCACAGGTGTGGAACCACACGTTCTACTGGAACGGCCTGAAGCCGCAAGGCGGCGGCGCTCCGACCGGCGCGCTGGCTGACGCCATCAACGCCAAGTGGGGCAGCTTCGACAAGTTCAAGGAAGAGTTCACGAAGACGGCCATCGGCACCTTCGGTTCGGGCTGGGCCTGGCTGGTGAAGAAGGCCGACGGCTCGCTGGATCTGGTGTCGACCTCGAACGCAGCCACGCCGCTGACGACCGATGCGAAGCCGCTGCTGACTTGCGACGTGTGGGAACACGCCTACTACATCGACTACCGCAACGCCCGTCCGAAGTACGTCGAGGCGTTCTGGAACCTGGTCAACTGGGATTTCGTTGCCAAGAACTTCGCCTAAAGCGAATCGCTTCGGCGACCCCAAAAAAACCTCCGCCTGTGCGGAGGTTTTTTTATGCGCGCACGCTGCCGAGCATGTCGTGCAACTCGTGGCTCATCATCGCCAGAAAGACGACCAGGCCGATGTAGTACACCGTGTAGGTCAGCCGAGATTCGTTCGAGATGCTGTAGTACGCACGGTTTTCCGGCGCATGCGGGTCGTAACGCCAAGCCTTCATCAGCTGCGGCACGGCCAGCACCGCAATCAGGATCAGGATGGGGCTCGGCCGCCAGATGAACAGCGCCACCAGCACCGGCACCCCCAGAAACCAGATGCGCGGCGACAGCACTGCCGTAATGCGTCCGCCGTCAAACGGCGAGAGCGGGATCAGGTTGAACAGATTGAGGAAGCAGCCGGCGTAGGCCAGCGCCAGCAGCAACTGGCTGTCGGTGTAGCGCGCAAGCCCGTAGCACAGCATGGCGCCCACGGTGCCCGCCACGGGGCCTGCGAGGCCGATATGGGCTTCGGTTTCGACGTCCATCGGCTGCTCTTTCAGGTCGATCCATGCGCCGACGAATGGGATGAAGGTGGGCGCCCCGACCGCCAGCCCGCGTTGGCGTGCCGCCATGAAGTGGCCCATCTCGTGGATGAACAGCAGCACCACGAAGCCCACCGCATAGCGCCACCCGAATACGAAGGCATATGCGGCCACCGACAGCAGCATCGTGCCACCGGTGGTCAGCAGCTTGCCGAACTTCAGCCCTGAAAACAGCAGGATCAGCAGTTTGGCCACGGCTTATGCGCTCGGCTTGCGCTTGAAGAACTTGGCGATGGCTGCGCCAAAGCCCGCCACCGCCAGGATGGCCACCTTCGCAAACTTGGCCAGGAACGCAGCCATCACGGCAAACAGGCCCAGCTTCTTGGCGGCGATGCCACCCACCAGCGCGGCCAATCCGTACTCGGCCACCTTGTCGGTCTTCGAGTTGAAATCGGTGTACCGCTTGCCATCTTTGAAATCGAGATCGGCGAGCAGCTTTTGCACGGCGGGCTTGTCGGCGTCGACATGGTCGCGGCCGGTGATCAGGTTCAGGCTGATATAGCCGTCGCGGCCGAGTGCGTAGGTGTTGTAGTTGACCGCGCCGGGGTCGTCGGCCGGCTGGCCTTTGGAGCGCGCAGCCATCGACCAGATGAGGCGGTGCGTGGCGGCGTCATAGTGCGGACGCTCGACCCAGCCCTGGATTTCCAGTGCGGGGATGCCGCGCTTCTCGCGCTCTTCGTTGGCGGCAGCGGTGCCTTCCTTGAGCGATTTGTACAGATCGTCGACGTTCCAGTCGCGGGCGTCGTCATCCTTGATGTAGCCCGAGGCTTCGTACTTGGCGACCACCATCCATTCGTCATCGTCACTGGTGGGCATGACCAGACCGAGCATGTCGGGGTTGTTGCTGTTGCCCATGGCGTGCATGAGCTGCCCGGCAGCCGGCTGCGGGATGAACACCTCGTCCTTGCCGATCTTGAGCGTGGCCTGGTCACGCAGTTCGATCGACGTGGGGCCAACCTTCGCAGCGGCCTTGGCGGCGGACCAGGCCTGCTTCATTTCCTGTTGCGGATCGCTGGCCTGTTGCGCGTGGGCTGCCGTAGCGCCCATCGCCCCCATCGCACCCAGCACCGCCGCGCAGGCGAGCGTGCCCGCCCAGACGCGCAACGCGCCCTGAAACCCCTTTCCCATGGACTTCTCCCGAAGATGTTCTTGTGTGTTGATTGGCTCGATTCTTCTGATGCTTTGGCAGCCGCCGAGCGGTCTGCAAGCTGGGCCGAAGCATAGCGGGAGCGGGGAGTTGCGCTGTTAATGGGCGTTAATGAAGCCGTGTGGATTACGGTTGAAGGCCCATCTGCCGCAGCAGCGTCTGGTTGTCTTCGAGGTGCCAGTTTTCGGCGATCTTGCCGTCGGCAATCCGGTACAGGTCGAAGGCCTGGAAGTCGATCGGCTGGTTCTGCCCATGCGTGCGGCCGAACTCTCCGGTGAAGTGTCCGCGAAAGCGCAGGTGAACCGAAACGCGGTCACCGGCGACGACCATGTCTTCGATCTCCACGCGCATGTCGGGCACCGCCGTGCGGAACGCCTTGGATGCATCGAGCGGGCCTTGCGTGCCCTGCACGCGTCCGGCGGGCAATGTGCGGTCGACAAACGCGGGCGACAGGGCTTGCGTGGCATAGCCCGCATCACCGGTATGCCAGAAGGTGGCGTAGCGACGTGCGGCGAGCACGGCGGCTGCGGCCTGCGGCGTATCAGGCGCGGCGACGTGGTCCGCGCGGATGAGATCAGCGTCGGACGTTGACGCAATGGCTGCGGGTGCCATTGCGAGGGCGGGCAGCGTCAGCACTGCGGCGGCAAGCAGGGCGGGGCGGATAAGCATGGTGGACTCCGTTGGTGGTGAAGCGCTGCACTGTAGATTTCCAATCACAGACGATAAAGGGCTTGTGAGTCGATCTGGTTTCAATCCAGATTTGATGATCGATCGCCATGCTGGTCGCCCGCACGAACGCAATGCTGCGCACGTGATAGCCGGTATTGCACGCCCGGCGGCGCGCAAATGGTCCGCGCTGCGCCGGGTTTTTCTAGACTGGCCCTTCATCGAACAGACGCATAAAAAACAAGGGAGGGGACGGTGGATCTGAGCTACATCCTGTCGCGCACCGAGCGCGGCTCACAGGAGCTGCAGGCGCGCAGTGGGCACGTCACGCATCGGCAGCGGGCGATCCTGCTGCTGGTCAATGGCGAACGCTGCGCGGCAGAAATCCTGGCGCAGTTGAGCAGCGTCGGCCCAGACATTGACGATCGTGCCGAAGACCTCGCGCGCCTGATTGCCGACGGCTATGTCGCAAGCCGCGCGCCAACCAAGGTGGTGCCCAAGCCCAAGACGTCGCCCCAGCCGGCGCCTGCCACGCCATTTGCGCCGCGCCATGTGCGGCAGGCTTCGATTGCGGACTGGCGCCTGAGCCAAGCGGGCGCGTTCTCGGCCTTGCAGCGTTATCTGGCCGAAGGTCCGGAAGCGCCGATCGACTTTCTGAACGGCTTGGCCGCCCCGCTGTACGCCGCGCTGACGACGTGCCGCAGCGAGGCATCGGCCCACGCCGTCGTCGCGTTTCTGGAAGCGCGCCTCGATGAGGAGGCTGGGAATGTGACCGCGGCGTCCTAGGTGTAAATACTGAATTCGCGATCTATTCCCGTTAAGTGGGAATGTCGCGTTGAAGTATTGAGAAAATCGTCGCATTCTCCGTCGCAACATCACTCGACGGAGTTTCGCGATGACCGAGCCGGGCCAGGCACCTTCACCAGCACAATCCGCTGCCGCTACCAGCGGCTCGGACCGCGTGCTGATGGTGCTCGCCATCATCGCGCGCCACGGCCGCCCGGTTGCGGCGCGCGAGCTGGTCGAACTGACCGGCCTGCCGCAGAGCACGCTCTACCGTCAGGTCGCGATGCTCAAGCGCTGGGGGTTCGTGCTCGAATCGGCCGGCACTTATGCTCCTGGCCCGATCAGCTTGCAGCTCGCACTGGGTTTCGACCACGCTTCGCACCTCGTGCAGGAAGCGCGCATCGGCATGGCCAAACTCGTGGCCGAGTCGGGCGAATCGGTGGGGCTGGTCGTGGCCGTCAAGGATCAGGCCGTCTGCCTGGAGATGGTCGAGAGCCAGCAGTCGCTGCGCTGCTCATTCGAAAAGGGGCGCGGCGTACCCCTGCTGGCCGGCGCCTCTGCCAAGTCGTTGCTGGCGTTCATGCCGCCCGCTGCCGCGCGCGCCATCCTCGCCGACTTGCTTGCCATCGATGCCGAGAGCCAGGCGCAACTGCAAACCGAACTCGCTGACATTCGCGCCGCGGGCTATGCGCTGTCCGAAGGCGAGGTCGACCCCGGCGTCTGGGGTGTGAGCGTGCCGGTGTTCCGTCTGCCCGGCCACGCGCTCGGCTCCATTACGTTGATGGCGCCAGCAACGCGCGTGCGTGGCAAGGAGCAACGCCTGATCGACATGACCGTTGCAGCGGCTGCATCCATTTCTGCGCGGCTGCAGGACATCTGAATTTTTGATTTTTCCGATTCTTTTTCTCACCCCACATGCATCACACAAGGAGACCACTCATGGGGAATCGTCGTTACTTCATGCATTCGATGCTGGCTTGTGCCGTGGCGTTGTCCGCTGCGGCGTCCTTCGCAACCGCTGCGCACGCTGCCGGCGAGCCACTGCGCGTGGCCACCGACGCCACGTTCGCGCCGATGGAGTTTGTCGAAAACGGCAAGCGCACCGGCTTTGATGTGGACCTGATCGACGCGCTGGCCCGCACCATGGGCCGTCCGGTCGAGTGGACCGATATCGACTTCAAGGGCCTCGTGCCTGGTCTGATCTCGCGCCGCTTCGACGTGGCCATCTCCGGCATCTACATCACGGAAGAGCGCAAGAAGGTGGTGGACTTCACGGTGCCGTACTACCACGGCGGTCTGGTCGCGCTGGTCAAGCAAGGCAACACGGCCATCAAGACGCCGGCTGATCTGAACGGCAAGAAGGTCAGCGTGCAGGTGGGTACCAAGTCGGTCAACTACCTGCGCGAAAACTACCCGAAGGTCGAGCGCGTGGAGGTCGAGAAGAACAACGAGATGTTCAACCTCGTCGAGATCGGCCGGGCCGATGCCGCTGTCACAGGCCGCCCGGCTGCCGCGTACTACGTGAAGGCGCGCCCGGGTCTGCGCCTGGTTGAGCCGGCGCTCACCACCGAGGAATATGGCATCGCCGTGCGTCGTGACCAGCCCGAGCTGACCAAGGCGTTGAACGCCGCGTTGGAGAAGATCAAGGCCGACGGCACGTACGAACAGATCGTCAAGAAGTGGTTTGGCGCCGCCGCCAAGTAACGACAGACGGACACGCTGATGGAACTGGATTTTTCTCCCGTCTGGGCCGGCTGGCACGACATCCTGCGCGGTACGCTCGTCACCGTTGAGGTGACGGCCGCGGCGCTGGTGCTCGGCTGCGTGCTGGGCCTGCTGATCGGCATCGGGCGGTTGAACCCGCGCCGCCGATTCATCTACGGCATCTGCACGGTGTACGTGACGTTCATCCGTGGCACGCCGCTGCTGGTGCAGCTCTTCCTGTTGTTCTTCGGGCTGCCGCAGTTCGACATCCTGCTGCCGGCCTTTGTGTGCGGCGTGCTGGGGTTGGGCGTGTATTCGGGCGCCTATGTGTCGGAAATCGTGCGCGGTGCGATCCAGTCGGTGGATCGCGGGCAGATGGAGGCGGCACGCTCGATCGGCATGTCGTCGGCGCAGTCGATGCGCGCCATCATCCTGCCGCAGGCCGTGGTGCGGATGATTCCGCCGCTGGGCAACGAGTTCATCGCGCTGATCAAGAACTCGGCGCTGGTGTCGCTGCTTACGATCCACGACCTGATGCACGAAGGGCAAAAGATCATCAGCGTGTCGTATCGCTCGCTGGAGGTGTACCTGGCGATTGCGCTGGTGTACCTGGTGCTGACCAGCGCTGCCAGCTATCTGCTGCATCGGCTCGAACGCCACATCCGTGCGGGAGGCATGGTGCAATGAGCATGACAAATGCGGCTCACCCGCAAACTCTCAAATCCGCGCTGGATGTTCCCATGATCCAGATCCGCGGGCTTACCAAATCGTATGGCGATCACACCGTGCTCAAGGACATCGACTTCGAAGTCGATGCGTCGCAGGTGGTGGTCGTCATCGGTCCCAGCGGCTCGGGCAAGAGCACGTTCCTGCGTTGCTGCAATGGGCTGGAGACGGCCGAAGGCGGCACCATCGATATCTGCGGCAAGCGCCTGATCGACAACGGCAAGCTGCTGCCCGATGGCGAGCTGAACCAACTGCGGCAGCAGGTCGGCATGGTGTTCCAGTCGTTCAACCTGTTCCCGCATCTTTCAGTGCTGCACAACGTCACGGTTGGGCCGCGCATGCTGAGTGGCAAGTCGAAGCAGGAGGCGGAAGCCGAAGCGCGCGAGCTGCTGCAGAAAGTAGGGCTGGCACACAAGGCCGACGCGATGCCCGCCAGCCTCTCCGGCGGTCAGAAACAGCGCGTGGCCATTGCGCGTGCACTGGCGATGCGGCCCAAGGTGATGCTGTTCGACGAGCCGACGTCTGCGCTTGACCCGGAACTTGTTGGCGAAGTGCTGCAGGTGATGAAAGTGCTCGCCAAGGAAGGCATGACGATGCTTGTGGTCACGCACGAGATGGGTTTCGCACGTGAAGTGGCCGACGTGGTGGTGGTGATGGACGGCGGCGGCATCGTCGAAGCCGGGCCACCGTCGGTCATCTTTGGCGAGCCCAAGGAAGCGCGCACGCGTTCGTTCCTGCAAGCGGTGCTGACACGCACATGACGATGACCGAAGCTGCAACGTTCGATGCCTCCATCTGGCAGGGGCGTGACGACACAGGCGAACGCGGTGACGTGACGCGCCTGTTCCAGGTCGTGCAGTCCGCCTATGCGACGACGTTGTCCGGCGTGCCTGCGCTGGTCGGGTTTGCGTGCGATGCGGGCGTGGTGCGCAACCACGGCCGCGCCGGTGCTGCACAGGGCCCGCGCGAAATCCGCCGGGCGTTGGCCAACGTGCCCGCGCATGGCCTGTCGGTGCTTGCGGACGCGGGCGATGTCACGTGTGACGATGGCGATCTGGAAGGCGCGCAGGCCGCACTCGGCGACACCGTGTGCGAACTGCTCGATGCCGGCGCGCGTCCGGTCGTGCTCGGCGGTGGCCACGAGGTTGCGTTCGGTACTTATCAGGGCTTGCGTCAGCATTGGCAGAAACAAGGCTGGCGCGGACGTCTGGCGGTCGTCAATTTCGATGCGCATTTCGACCTGCGCACGAGCCGCCCCGGCAACTCCGGTACGCCGTTCGACCAGATCGCAGAAGACTGTGCCGCACACGGCATTGACCTGACGTATTGCTGCCTGGGTGTGAGTCGCCTGTCGAACACACCCGCGCTGTTCGACCGCGCCGATGCGCTGCACGCGCACTACGTGGAAGACACTGATGTGCAGGAGCGCCACCTCGATGCGCGCATGACCGATCTCGATGCATGGCTGGCTGATGCCGATCACGTCTACCTGACCATCGACATGGATGTGCTGTCCGCTGCCGTGGCGCCTGGCGTGTCCGCGCCCGCGGCTTACGGCATCACGCTGCCGGTGCTTGAGGCCCTGGTGCAGCACGTCTGCGCGACGGGCAAGGTGCGCGTGGCGGACATCGCCGAGACCAACCCCGAATACGATCAGGACCGCCGCACCGTGCGCGTAGCGGCGCGTCTGGCGTATCACTTGTTGCGCCGCTCATGAAGCTGATTCCCACAGATGCAATGCGTCGCATGCCGTGGAAAAACGGTGGCGGTGTCACGACCGAAATCGCCATCGCCCCGGCGGGTGCCACGCTGGACAATTTCGACTGGCGAGTGAGCACTGCGCAGGTGGATGCGGCAGGGCCATTCTCGCGCTTTGCCGGCATTGACCGATCGCTGGCGGTGATTGCGGGCGGCCGGCTGACGATGCATCGCGCCGAAGCCGAAGCCGTGATGCTTGCGCCCGGCGAAGCACCCGCGCGCTTTCCTGGCGAAGCGGATGTGCATGCCACGCTCGACGCGCCGCTCTCGGATTTCAATGTGATGACGCGGCGCGACGCGTGGGCACATCATGCCGAGGCGATTGCCCTGGCAGCCGGCGAGCGCCGCTCGCTGCCGCGCTTGCATCGGGGCATGCAATGGCTGGTGTATTGCGTGCACGGCCTGCTGTCGATTGGTGCCGACGATGTACCGCAGGGCGCGGCTGCATGGCTCGATGCAGAGGGCGATCCGGACACGGTTGTCGCGCGTGTCGGTTCGGTCGGTTATCTGGTGGCCTTGTGGCCGGTCGGCTGACGTTGCGCCAGATCAAACGCATCAAAAGAAAAGGGACCCCGTAGGGTCCCTTGCAAGTCTCCCGACCCGGCATGCATGCTGGGCTCGGCAGAAGACTCTTACTTCTTCTTGTTCACGGCGTCCTTGAAGCCCTTGCCAGCCGTGAACTTCACGGTCTTGGTTGCCGGGATCTTGATGGCTTCGCCGGTGCGCGGGTTGCGGCCCGTGCGTGCTGCACGCTTGCCCGACGAGAACGAACCGAAGCCAACCAGCGTGATGGTGCCGCCCTTGGCGACGGTCTTCTTGATGTTTTCCAGCGCGGAGTTCAGCGCGCGCTCGGCGGCGGCGTTGCTCAGTTCAGCGTCTTTCGCAATGGCGGCTACGAGTTCGGATTTGGTCGTCATGTCAGTTCCCCACTTCAGGTTTGTTGGACAGCGTTGTACTGCGACCCGTTTTATATCACCGTTGCGAAGGGTTGCACATCCCCTAACTGCAAGGGTTTGCGGGCCGTTGCTTGCAGCCGACACTTGCCCCGTCTAGGTTTGCGGGCGGGTATCCGGGAAACACCTGATATCGACAGGGTTTGTTTGCATTTCCGCCAGCGTTCTTCACGCTAGAAACGCACCGAAAGCGCGCAGGCGGCACTGCAGCAAACTGATCCGCCAGACGCCGTACACTGTGTTTCTGGGCCCGTGCAAACTTCATGGAGAACATCATGTCGAGTTCGCAAATGCCTGTCGGACAAGGCTTCGCGGCCGGCGGCGAAGCGCCGGAGCACCCACGCGGACCGGCCGTTCTGGTGGCCGGCGCCAACGGGCTGGTGGGCCGCGCCGTGGTGCGTCGTCTCGTCGCGCAGCCCTGGGCGGGCAGCGTGACCGCGCTTGTACGGCGGCGCGGGGCCTTGACAGCAGGGCAGGCGACGCCCGGTCGATTGCGTGAATGCGTGGTCGATTTCGAGCGCCTGGATGCGCCGGAAATCCGGTCTGCGTTTGCCGCCGATATCGTCATCTGCGCGCTTGGCACGACGATCCGGCAGGCGGGCTCGCAGGCGGCATTCCGGCGCGTTGATGTCGAGTATCCGGTAGAAGTGGCACGGCGGGCGTTTGCTGCCGGCGCGCATCATTTTCTGCTGGTGAGCGCGTTGGGCGCCGATGCACGATCGGGTGTCTTCTACAACCGCTGCAAGGGCGAAGTGGAGGCGGAAATCCTGTCGATCGGCTTTCCGTCGGTGACGGTGGTACGGCCTTCGCTGCTGCTCGGCACACGCGCAGAATTTCGGCTCGGTGAACGTATTGCGCAAGGCCTGTCGCGCGCAATCGGATGGATGGTGCCCAAGACATGGCGACCGGTGTCGGTGGAGTCGGTGGCGGCAGCGCTCGTCGTGGCAGCGCGGGTGGATGCGCCGGGCGTGCGCGTGCTGGAAAACGCAGGGTTGCTGGGCGCAAAAGATGAACGGCCGGTGGGGTGATCCACCGGCCGTTTTTCGCTCGTGTTTCGCGTAGGGTTATTTCAAGCGATTACTTTTCGATGGGCTTGCCTGTGCGGTCGTGCATCAGCGACAGCGCAAACACGCTGATGATCGCCGCTGCCATCACGTAGTACGACGGTGCCAGCTTGCTGCCGGAACTGGCAATCAACCACGTCACGATCAGCGGGGCAAAACCACCAAAGATCGTGACCGCCAGGTTGTACGAAATCGACAGGCCGGTAGAGCGCACCGCCGTCGGAAACTGCTCGGCCAGCACGGCCGGCGCCGGGCCCGTGAACGCCGCCAGCAACACACCCAGGATCACCTGCACCTGCAGCAGCGTTTGCACCGTCGGGTTGACGTTGAGCCAATGGAAGAGCGGATACGCCGCAGCTGCGATGATGAGCGCCACCGTGCCCAGCATGCGCTTGCGCCCGATGCGGTCGGACAGCGTGCCCATCAGCGGGCACAGCACGAAGATGATCGCACCGCAAAGCGCCGTCGACTGGAACGTCGCGCCCAGGGGCAGACCGAGCTGTTGCTTCGCGTACGTCGGCATGTAGAACACCAGCGTGTAGGTGCAGACGGTCCAGAGAATCGTCACGCCCAGACCGCCGAGCACTTCGCGCGGATGATCGCGCAGCACTTGCGACAGCGGCGCCAGACGCGACTCTTTCGCGGCCTTTGCCTTCTGCGCTTCGAACGCGGGCGGCTCGTGCAGGTGTGAGCGGATGTACATGCCGACCGGCCCGATCAGCAGGCCGAACAGGAACGGAATGCGCCAACCCCACGCATCGATCTGCTCGGGCGACAGACCATTCGTGACGATCGCACCCATGGCGGCACCCAGGATGAACGAGATGCCCTGGCTCGCCTGCTGCCAGCTTGCGAAGTAGCCGCGCCTTTCGTCCGGCGAATACTCGATCAGAAACGCCGTTGCGCCACCGACTTCACCGCCGGCCGAGAAGCCCTGGATGAGCCGCGCGATCACGATGAGGATGGGTGCGCCGATACCGATTTGCGAGTACGTCGGTGCGAGGCCGATGAGGGCCGTGCCGATCGCCATCAGCATGATGGTGAGTGTGAGTGCAGCCTTGCGGCCCACGCGGTCGGCGTACACACCGAGTACGACGGCGCCGACCGGGCGCATGAAGAACCCCACGCCAAACGTGGCGACCGTCAGCATGAACGAGGTGAAGTCATTGCCCGTGGGAAAGAACAGCTTGGCGATGATGACGGCGAAGAAGCTGTAGACCGTAAAGTCGAACCATTCGAGGCCGTTGCCGATGGTGGCGGCGATGATGGCCTTGCGTCGGGTGGCCGCAGAGATGGCCGGTGCCGGTGCCCGATCGCCGTGGGTGGGCGCTGCCGTGGCTTGCATGGATGTGTCCTCCAGTGTTTTATGGGCATCGCCTGCCTCGATCTCTCCCCAGCGCGGGCGGCGAAGCGGTCATGGTAAGTGATCCGGCAAGGATTCGCTGCGGCGGTATACGAAGTCCTTGGAATTGAACCAGCCAGACACTGTCGAATGCATATGCACATGCATCCAACGGAGCACATCATGAACCGCACGCCGCAACCTGGAGGTCGTTTAGGCGCCATCCTGCCGGGCGCGGTGGCCGCGTGCGCGGCCATCTTGCTGGGCGGCTGCGTGGTCGCACCGTATTACGACGCCTACGGCAACCCGATCGCGCCCGCAGCCGTGGCGCCTGCGTATCCGTCCTATCCGTACGATCCCTATTACTACTATGGTCCGGCCTATTACCCTGCGCCGGTTTACCCGGCGCCGATCTTTGGCAGCGTGTGGATTGGCGGGGGCGGCTGCTGGGGCTGCCATCACGGTTGGGGTGGCCGGGGATGGGGCGGGCGCGGCTGGGGCCATGGAGGGGGGTGGGGGCACGGAGGAGGCGGGGGGCATCGTCATTGAATCGTCATCGTCGACGTGACGAAGACGCCCATCCCGCGCGGCTGAACGCCAGTTCCGCCGTCAGTTCAATACGCGTGATTGCGTAACGGAATCTGTTGCATCGCGACATACAATCCTTCGCTCTTAAAAAGAAAAGCATGCGAGGAGATTGTCGATGTCCGTCATCATCGTGCTGGCTGCGCTGGCATTTCTGATGTTCGCCGCGTATCGCGGCTACAGCGTCATCCTGTTTGCACCGTTGGCCGCCTTGGGCGCGGTGTTGCTGACTGATCCATCGGCTGTGGCGCCGGTGTTTTCCGGCATCTTCATGGAGAAGATGGTCGGCTTCGTCAAACTGTATTTCCCGGTGTTTTTGCTCGGTGCGGTGTTCGGCAAGGTGATCGAGCTGTCGGGCTTTTCACGCTCGATCGTCGCGTCGGTCATCCGCGTGGTGGGAGCCAAGCGGGCGATGCTTTCGATCGTGCTGGTGTGCGCGCTGCTGACATACGGCGGTGTGTCGCTCTTCGTGGTGGTGTTTGCGGTGTACCCGTTTGCGGCGGAGATGTTCCGCCAGGGCAATATCCCCAAGCGCCTGATCCCGGGCACGATCGCGCTGGGCGCGTTCTCGTTCACGATGGATTCATTGCCGGGCACGCCGCAAATCCAGAACATCATCCCGACCACGTTCTTCCACACCACCTCGTGGGCTGCGCCGTGGCTTGGCACCATTGGCGCGCTGTTCATCATCGTGGTGGGCATGTCGTATCTGGAATGGCGCCGCCGCGCAGCGGTGCGCAATGGCCATGGCTACGACCACGGGCTTACCAAGCTGGTGAACGAGCCCGAGACAGCCGACACCGGCACGCTTGCGCATCCGCTCGTCGCGCTGTCGCCGCTGGTGCTGGTGGGCGTGATGAACCTGCTGTTCACGCGCTGGATTCCGGCGTGGTACGGCAAGATCGTCACCGTTGCGTTGCCGGGCCTGCCCAAGCCGCTGACGGTTGAAGCCGACAAGCTGACCGCGATCTGGGCTGTGGAGGCTGCGCTGTTGATCGGCATCATCGTGGTGCTCGTGTTTGGCTTCCGCGCCGTGAAGGGCCGCTTTGCCGAAGGCAGCAAGGCAGCGGTGTCGGGTGCGCTGCTGGCCGCGATGAACACCGCTTCGGAATACGGTTTCGGTGGCGTGATTGCAGCGCTGCCGGGTTTCCTGGTGCTGGCCGATGGCCTGCGCGCGATTCCGAATCCGCTCGTCAATGAAGCCGTGACGGTGAGCACGCTTGCAGGCATCACCGGTTCCGCATCGGGCGGCATGAGCATTGCGCTGGCGGCAATGGCCGATCAGTTTGTGCAAGCGGCGCAGGCGACGGGCATTCCGATGGACGTGCTGCACCGCGTGGCGGCAATGGCTTCGGGCGGCATGGACACGCTGCCGCACAATGGCGCCGTCATCACGCTGCTCGCCGTGACGGGCCTCACGCATCGCGAGGCGTATCGCGATGTGTTCTGCGTGACGATCATCAAGACGCTGGCCGTGTTCTTCGTCATTGCGGTGTTCTACGCCACCGGCATCGTCTGACGCAGACATCGCCGCAATGAAAAAGCCGACGCACAAACGTCGGCTTTTTTCATGGGCAGATACGGTTATTGCATGCTGCCGCCAGCTTCCGAGCGGCGTTCGCGGCAGACGCGCTGCGCTTCACCCACCAGTGAATCGCACTGGTTGGCGCGATGTGACCAGAATGCACGGTCCGACGACGATTCCGTCGTCGCCTTGGCCTTGCCATGGCGGTGCGTGACGTGCTTGTCGACCCACTTGTCGGTCTTCATATGCGCACGATGGACTTTCTGTTTGAGCGTGCCGGGCGTGGCTTCGGGTTGCGCGCCGGTGGCGTTGTTGTGATAGCCGGGATTGGCAGCGGCATCGGCGTTGCGCTGAACCTGGGTGCGTGGGCCCTCCATTTGGCTGTCGACGCCCGTCACTGCGCTGTGATCCTTCTGCTGGGCCTGCGCGGGCGCCGCGCCGATCCACGCACAGGCGGCCACGGCGATCGCCGCGGCCAGACTCGACATCTTGCGTGCTTGCATGCTCGTTCTCCTTGTTGTGAAACGGGGCGGACTCCATGACACGCATGCGGCGTGCCATCCTGGCGCGCGTCCCAAACGTCACAATAGGAAAGCGGCAAACCGGCAGACAGTAGACGTTGACTGAACCGTCTGTCGGACAAACGCTGTCAAGCAAGGTCGGATGCCGCTTTCAGGCCCGCATGAACAGCCAGACCGTCAGGATGATGCCGACGATGACGACGAAGCCGCGCAGCACTTTTTCCGGCAACCGGTGCAGTAGCCACGCGCCGGCAAATCCGCCCGCGATGCCGCCGATGCCCAGCGCCACCACGGCTGCCCAGTTGACCTGCGGCGAAAAAGCAAACACCGCCACGGCGGATGCATTCATCGTCATGGCGAGCACGTTCTTGGTCGCACCCGCCATGCGCACCTGCTGGCCGGCCACAGTCAGCGCCGCGAGCATCAGGAAGCCGATCCCGCCGCCGAAGTAGCCCCCGTAAATGGCAATCGCAAACTGCGCGGTCGCCAGCGCGGTGGTCGAAATGCCGGATGTCGCGTGCAACGGCTTGCGGCGGAAGCTGCCCCACGCAAACACGCTGGTCGCAAACAGCACGAGATACGGCACCAGCTTGGCAAAGAACGACGGCGGCGTCGCCAGCAGCAACAGCGCGCCAAGCACGCCGCCCACCAGACTGATGACGATGAGTTGCTTGAGCGAGAGGTGATGTTCGCCAGCATCGACGCCGCCGGCCAGTTTGCGCCCGGCAATCGATGAGGTGATCTGGCTGGGGAACAGCGCGATCGTCGAAGTCATGTTGGCGCCCAGCGGGTTGAGCCCCGCCAGCAGCAAGGCCGGAAACGTGATGAACGACCCGCCGCCCGCGAGGGCATTCTGGGCGCCGGCATAGACGCCGGCCGCAGCGACGAGCAGGGCGGTGGAAAACGGAAGCGTGGTCATAAGCGGGGTGTGCAAGGCGGCTGGAATGACCGCGATGGTAATGGAACGCCCACGCGCGCGCTCGTCAGTGCAGCGGGGTGTCGCTGCCGTGTCGGCGCAGCCACCATTCGACCACCTCGAACGCCCCCTGCACGAGCAGCGCCAGCACTGCGGCAGGGATGGCGCCCGCGAGCAGCGTTGCACTGTCGTTGAGTGCGAGCCCCGTGGCGATGCGTTCGCCATAGCCGCCGGCACCGATGAACGCCGCGATGGTCGCCGTACCCACGCTGATGACCGCGGCGGTTTTGACGCCGGCCAGGATGACCGGCAGCGCCAGCGGCAGATCCACCACGCGCGTGCGTTGCGACGGTGTGAGCCCCAGCGCCAATGCCGCATCGCGCAAGCCATCGGGCACCTGTTCCAATCCGACAATGGTATTGCGCACGATGGGCAACAGCGCATAGACCGCCAGCGCGATCAGCGCCGGCACCACGCCAATCGACCCGACGATTGGGATGAGCATCGCGAGCAAGGCCAGCGACGGAATCGTCTGCAGCACGCCCACGACGGCAAGGATCGGCTGCTTGATCCGGCGACGCGCGGCCACGAGACCCAGCGGCACGCCGAGCAGCACGGCAATGCCAGTCGAAATACCCACCAGCATCAGATGCCGTTGCGTGAGCCGCCCAAGGCCGTCCGTCAGCCGGGTGAAGAATGCATGAGCCGGGGTAGCGGCTGGCGTGCTGCCATGCCCGGCGAGAAACTGCAGCGCGGCTTGCGAGAACGACTGGCCTTCGAGTTCGACCGCCGCATTCATCGCCACCATATCGTCGCGCTGGATGCGCCCAGCGAGTGCGCTGATGGCCTGCCATTGTGCCGGGTGCCGTTGCGGAACGTCGGCGCGGTAGAGCAGCACGGCGTCGTAGCGCGGGAAGACGTGCGCAGGGTCGTCGAGCACACGCAGATGTTCGCGGCGGATCTTGGCGTCGGTGGAGTAGATGTCGATTACGTCGACCTGGCTGGCGCGCAGCGCGTCGTAGGCGACGCCGTGGTCGAGGCCCGTCGGGTGTTGCGGCAGCTTGTAGTGCTGCGCAATGGCCGGCCAGCCATCGGCGCGGCCGAGAAATTCGTGCGACAGGCCAAGCCGCAGCGCCGGGTGCGTCGCTAGATCGGCTAGCGTGCGGATGTGCTCGCGTTCGGCATCGGCGTTGCGCATGGCAAGCGCGTAGGTGTCTTCAAAGCCGAGTGGCACGCCGGCCGCCAGGCCCATCGGCGCTAGGCCACGGTTCACGTCCGCCAGCAGCGCGGCCTGATCGGGGTTGGCAGCCTGCTCGGCAGGCAAGTGCAGGATTTCAGCGGCGATGGTGCCGAGGTAGTCCGGGTAGACGTCGATGCTTCCGTTCTTGAGCGCGGCAAAGACGATGGCGGTGTTGCCCAGGCCCGGTACGTGTTCGGCGGGGCCGTGCGGGGCTGCGGTCTGCGTGAGGATCTCGCCCAGCACGTACGACTCGGTGAAGCGTTTGGAGCCGATCCGCAGTGGTTGTTCGGCGAAGGCCGATGCGCTGCACGTCAGCCAACCCAGCGCAAGCCATGCCAGCAAGCGCCACAGAAAGGGACTACGGATCAGTCGCCGTGTATCCAAAGTTCGTTGAGGTCGGTCAGGCCCCAGTCGCGGGGTTCTTCTCGCGAGACGATCTGGTCGCCGGTCTGCGCCAGATCGATGAGTTCGGGCGCAATCCGCGTGCCCGACGATATTGAGAAGAATACCTTGACCGTGGGCGTGAGCAGTGCGCCCGGCGCATGCTGCATGACCACCGCCAGCCGGCCCGAACGCAGCCGGACCAGCGAGCCTACCGGATAGATGCCCACGCTTTTGACAAACGCGTTGAACACCATCGGGTCGAAATGGTTGCCGCGCCATTCGACCATGCGCTGCACCGCGTAGGCGGCTTCCCACGCTTTCTTGTACGGGCGGTCGGACGTGACCGCGTCGTACACGTCGCAGATGGCGCCCATGCGCGCAAACAGCGAGATGCCTTCGCCCGCGAGCTTGTGCGGATAGCCGGTGCCGTCCATGCGCTCGTGGTGGTGCAGGCAGACGTCGAGCGCGATGTCGCGCATGCTGCTGTCGCCGGCCAGGATGTCGTGTCCTGCCTGCGGGTGGACGATCACGTGGCGGAATTCAGCATCGGTCAGCGCGCCGGGCTTGTTCAACACCTCGGGCGGAATCGCGATCTTGCCGATGTCATGCAGCAGGCCGGCCAGGCCGGCGTCGCGGACTTCGTCATCGGATAGTCCCAACTGGCGGCCCAGCGACACCATCAGCGCGCACACGGCCACGGAATGCAGAAAGGTGTAGCGGTCTTTCGTTTTCAGGCGCACGAGGCTGGTCAGTGCGCTGGGGTGCCGGTCGACCGAGCCGGAAATGGCTTCCACCAACGGCAGTGCGTCGCGCGCTTCGATCGTGCGGCCCATGCGCGCGTCGGCAAACATGGCCTGCACGGCCACCTCGGCCTTGCTGATGAGGCGGGCGGCGCGGCGCATTTCTTCCGCATACGTGATGGGGCGGGGCGCGATGTTGGCGTCGGCCGAGCAGGCGGGCGGTGCCGGGACTTCGGGCGCCGGAGGTGCCGCATTGGCGGCGGCCACGTCGGTGCCGCGCGTGGTGTCGATCCACACCTCACGTACGCCGCTGGCACGCAGCCGCTGCAATTGGGTGGCGTCTTCCACGCGAAAACGGGCCCGCCAGAACGGGTGGTCGAGCCACGAGCCGACAAATTCGTCGAGGTACATGCCCACCCGCAGGTGTTCGATGGCGATGCGCTTGCGCATGTTGATATTCAGAGATCAGTCCGTGGCGAGGCACGTTTTGCGCAACGGGTCCAAGGGAAGGCGGCCCGCCAATGGATGCATTCTCTTTTATCGGACGCGCGCCCGGGGCCTTGAGGGAGGAAAAGTCCGGGCTCGCAAGGTGAACTCTGCGGGTGTAGGCAAAAAAAAAGCGGCCAAACGGCCGCCTCGGTAAGCCGGTGCCGGTGCCTACTGGGGCACCTGGCATCGGGGAGGGAGAGTGATACGGGTGATGCGGACAGCGGATGGACGACTTATTGACCGTCGCTGAACGGGTCAGCCTTGCCGACCAGGGCGCCGTCGGTGTACGGATCGGCCTTGCGCAGCGCGCCATCGGTGTACGGGTCAGCCTTGCGCACAGCGCCGTCGGTGTAGACGTCAGCCTTGCGGGCGCCGTCGGTATACGGATCAGCCTTGGTCACGGCTTGGCCGTTGGTGTACGGGTCTTGGCGTTGCACGCCGGCAGCGAAGGCGGGAACAGCGGCAACAGCGATCAGCGAGGCGAGAATCAGGTTCTTGGTCTTCATGATGGACTCCACTACAGGGGGGTGAGCATTGCCGCAGGGCAGTTTCGCTGCAGTGCGGTAACGCGATGGCATAAGCTTAGTCGTTGCTCGAAGGGTAAAAAAGCAGTTCTATTAAACTCTTTGTTCAAAAAAGAAGAACAATTGTGACCCTTCAAGCACCGCAATCTGCACATAAGTCATTGAATTGACATGCAAATGTGTGATGCGGGATAACCCTTAATGCGAAGGTGTGACGGCTGGCGCGGCAAAAAATTCCTGTCTGGATGCGCCCCGATTGTTGCGGCGCATTACAGACAGGGGGATTTCCCTCCCCCCAGCCCCCCAAGTGGCGGCTAAACATTCGGCGTGGATGGTCGTTGATGCAGGTACGGGCGGCGTTTTCCGCCCCTTGCAGCAGGAAGGTCATCATGTCCATCACCACCGCTTCCATCGCCCGTTTTGAGATTGACGGCGTCGCTTATCAGGCGAGGCTGTTTGCCATGCCGTTCCACGTGCCGGAAAACGGCCGCGTGCGCGCACATGCGATCGGGCGTCCGGACATGCCGTTCAGCGGTGTGCATGTCCTGGCCAACTGGCTGGAAGAGCGCGTGCTGCCCAAAGGCGTGGGCCTTGTGATGGCCGATCGCCTGTTCTCGCATGGCGCGGTAGACCAGTGGTCGGGCGCAGACGGTGCGCGTGCGGCCAAGGTGCTGTCGCAAGTGGCGCTTGGCAGCAAGAGCAGCCACCGCCTGTGGCGCAACACCGTGGCGGGTGGTTTCCGCGATGAGACCGCGTTTTTCCTGGGCGCCGCCTTTGTGCAGACCGACGCCGCCGTCGACGACATCCGCCTGCTGGGCGACCTCATTCCCGCAGCCGAATGGTCCGGCGTGGCCGACGCCGCTTCGACCATGATGGGCCTGCACCTGTATCGCCCTGACGAGCCCGAAACGCTGGTGAACTGCGCGCTGCTGGCGCCATCCTGGACGGAAACCGCCGTGGAACGCGCCGACGGCTACCGAGCACTCACGCTGCTGCATTCCTTTACCGAAGACGACGAGGTCATCCACGTCGACATCGAACTGCTGCCGCCGGGCCAGGTGGTGTTGCAGGTGGAGTCCTGCTCGACGCGTTTCTCCGCGCGCTTCGACCCCGCGCTTCTGGGCCGCGACATGACCGACGCGCTGCTGCGCGACGCGCTGGCCCTGCAACACGGCGATCCGGCCAGCCTCCACTAAGCTTGCCGGCGGCTTTCGCCTGAGCGCCGCACGACGCTGCAAGGCGCGCACTTCCACGGCATCATCTCGGCTTCCTGCAGCTAGGCGCGCCGCGGCGGCCTAGCCCTGCCTAACCGCTTACTTGGCCGGCGCATTCCACGGATACGCCAGCCACGCATCAAAGCGCTTGGCGAACTCACCGCTTTCGGTGGTCTGCCGCAGCCACTGGTCGACGAAGTTCTTGAACACCACGTCGCGCGGCAGCAGGTAAGCCTTCTCGGAGAAATCGAACGGCGCTTCCGGGTGCACGGCGCACAGCTCCGGGTGCAGCTTCTGCTGCAGCTTGGTTTCGACCGCGTCGGTCATCATCAGGTCTGCGCGGCCAGCGACGATCTCGTTGAAGATCGTCACGTTGTCCGGATACACGCGAATCTGCGCCTGCTTCAGATGCTCGCGCGCGAATTTCTCGTTGGTGCCGCCCGGGTTGACCACCGCGCGCACATTCGGCTGGTCGATCTGCGCCAGCGTCTGGTATTTCGTCTGGTTCTCGCAACGCGTGATCGGCGTCTTGCCATCGCGCTGATACGGGATCGAATAGAACGCCTTCTTTTGCCGCTCCAGCGTGACCGACACACCGCTCATGGCGATGTCGTAGCGGTCAGCGGCAAAGTCCTGCATCAGCGTCGACCACGTGGTGGGCACGATTTCCAGCTTCACGCCGAGTGCCTTGGCCAGGCGCTCGCCCATCTCGACGTCCAGGCCGATAAAGTGGCCATCGGCGGGGTTCTTGTAGGTGAAGGGCTTGTAGTCGCCGGTGGTGCCGACGCGCAAGGTGCCACGCGCGATGATCTCGTCGAGACGGTTGGTGGCTTGCGTGGTTTGCGCCAGGGCGGGTGCCGCGGCGCAGGCGCACAGCAGCAGGGCGCCTGCGCGGATGAAACGGTTGAACATGGAATCCCCTCCTGAAAAGTCAAAAGCGCGGCCGTCCAGCCAGCAGGGCCGGCCGCGCCCGCATTAACGCCGGCTTACTGGCCCGACGCCTTGTTCCATTGCAGCGCATTGAGCACCGCCAGCGACATTGCCGTCACACCCGTCTTGATGGACGGTTCCGGCACGGGCGCGAACAGCGGTGAATGATTGGTCGGCAGCGGCTTGGCCCCCGGCTTGAGCGAGGCAAAGAACGTCTGCGGATCATTCACGCCGATGAAGAAGAACATTGACGGGATGCCTGCGTCAACAAACGCCGAGAAATCTTCGCTGGCCGTGATGGGCGGCACGCGCAGTACGCGGTCGTTGCCAAAGGCGGTCTTGAACATCGCCTCGGTGCGCGCGACCACGGTCGGGTCGTTGTTGACCGCCTTGCCGCCCTCGGTGATCTTGATGTCGGCGTCCGGCGCACCCGACATCTCGGTGACGGCCTTGGCCGTGCGGCGGATGCCATCGAGCATCTTCTGGCGCACCGCCGGCTTGTATGAACGGATCGTGCCGCGCAGCAGAACGCTGTCGGGGATGATGTTCTCGGCGCTGCCGCCCTGGATGGCGCCGATGCTCACCACGCCAAATTCCTGCGGATCTTTCTCTCGGCTGATCACGCTTTGCAGATCGACCACGAAGCGCGCCGCCATCATCACCGGGTCGATGGTCTTGTCGGGCGCGGAGCCATGGCCGCCGCGGCCTTTGAACGTAATCTCCAGCCCGTCGGAGTTGGACGTGATCGGACCGCTGTTGAAGACGATCGAACCGTACGGCCCCGGGCCCGTATGCAGCGCAAACGCATAGTCGGGCTTGGGAAAGCGCTTGAAGAAGCCGTCGTCGATCATGCTCTGCGCGCCCGTCACGGTTTCCTCGGCAGGTTGCGCGACGAACACCAGCGTGCCGTGCCAGCGGTCCTTGAGCGACACCAGCGTCTTGGCGGTGCCGACCCACGACGCCATGTGCACGTCGTGCCCGCAGCTATGCGCCACGCCCACGTCTTCGCCGCGCCATTTCGTGTGGACGTGGCTGGCGTAGGGCAGGCCGGTTTTCTCTTCCATCGGCAGCGCGTCGAGTTCGGTGCGCACCAGGATCGTCGGGCCGGCGCCATTGCGATAGACCGCCACCACGCCGGTCTTGCCCACGTGCTCCGTCACGTCAAAGCCGATCTTGCGCATCTGCGCTGCCAGCGTGGCCGCGGTGCGTGTTTCCTGGAACGCCAGTTCCGGATGCGCGTGGATGTCTTTGTAGAGCAGGTCGAGCTGACCGTATTCGGCATTGACCGCCGCGTCCACCGCCGGTTTGATCTGCGCCACGTCGATCCCGCCGGCCGTGGCCGCCGCAGGTTGCGCAGTTGCGGATGACGCGCCGCCAGGGCTGAACGGAATCTGCGCGAACGTGGGCAGGGCTGCACTGGCCAGCAGCAAAGCGAGCGCAGTACGTTTCAACCGGATGGGGGGCTTGATCATGGATGTCTCCTGTCGTTATGGTGGCGCCGACAAAGTCGTTGCTTCGTCAATCGATTCGATTATGCAACGCGATTCATGGCATGTGCACCCGGGGGCATCCCCAAGTCGATCATTCGCGTTGGGTGGAAACACGCTCAAGGGCAAGCGCCACGCTTGGCACTCGGTAGGCGCTTTCCTAGACTGGGTCAGGTGTGCTGTTCCAGTGAATCGAACATCGAAACGCGGATGAATCCGACGACGTCTTGTCTACAGCTAGCGTTTCGCGATGCCCCGCCCGGGGAGACGGCGATTCGTGCGGCGCTGGAAGCCGCGCAGCGGGTGCTTGAACGCAGTGGTGTGTCGCCGCGCGAGGCGTTCGCGGCCTACCAGGCCTTCGCCAGCGGGGCAGGAAGCCCCGATACGCTCGCACTGACATTTGCCCGCGCCGAGGCTGAGGCCATGGATACGCTGGCCGCGCACGGCTACGCCCGCTATGGCACGGTCAGCCTGGCCGCGCTCTAAGTTTGTTGGCGGCGCCAGCCTCGCGCTTGAGTTTCAGACTTCGGCGGTCTTGCCGCCCAGTCGCCGTGCCGTCTCGGACACATGCCGGTGAATGCGCGCGAGGAAATCGATCTCCGCCGCGCGTGTCGGCGAATGCCCGAGCGCCTGTGACAGATGCGTCGCCACGAATGAGGACTGCGGCGCCAGCATACTGATCAGCCGCAGCAATTCGCGGCGCGCCTGGCTGGCGTCGTAGCCGAGGTGATCGGCCAGGGCGAGCAGCGCGTCCTGGTCGATGGCCTCATAGCGGGCTTGTGCGTCCGGCGACAGTTCATCGGCATTCCATTCGTTGGCGTAAACCGCCGCACAGAAAAGGTGATCGTGCGCCGCAAGGCGGATGCCGTCCGCACCGATGTGGAAATGCAGTGTGCCAGCTGATGCATTGCGTCCGCCGATCAGCAGGCAGAACACCATCCAGCGGAACAGCGCGGCCGTGGCGGAAGCCTGATCCGCGCACAGGCTCGCGCATTGCGCGACCTGCTCGACAGTGATCGGCAGAAAGCGGTGTTGGGGTGAGAGCCCCAGCAGTTGCACTGCCGAGACGACATAGCGTGCCTGCACCAGCGCCGTATCGTCGCTCTTGCAGCGCAGGGTACGATCAAGGCGCTGTACCACGGCGGCCGTTTCGGGAAACTGGCGCAGACCGATGAACGGTGTGTCCAGCCCGATGCTGCGGCCCAATAGCGTCGCCCAGCAGTGGTTGATGGTGGCGTACGGCAAGTGCGCGCCTTCGCCCAGATCCAGCCGCACGAAGTGGCTCGACTGCGCGGCATTGGCCGGCGCAGAAAACCGCCCGAGCCACATCGACACCGGCAGGCCATTCGAAGCCAGGAAGGGCAGGCTGATTTCTTCGGACGTCGCGGCAGCATCGGTGCCGTAGCGCGCGCGAGGTTCAACCACGCGCAGTGGCGTGCTGCGGGGCGGGCGTCCGATGGTTTGCTGGAACTGCAGCACGAGATCGCGTTCGGACAGCCCGTCGGCGCGGCCGCTGCATGGCTTGAGGCCGATGGGCACCAGGGCCAGCGGGCCATCCAGATGCGGCGCCGCTTGCGCCAGATGTTCCAGTGCCGCGGCAGCTGCCTTGGGCGTGTTGCGTGCCGGTTCGGGCAGCAGGTATTCAAAGAAGTGGCGCACCGGCTGGGCTTTTGCCGTGTCGGCGATATTGCCGGCGGTGCGCGGCAGGTGGGGGCTCAGATCAAAGCCCTGCGACGAAGTCTGCCAGCGAGAATCGTATTCGAACGCCCAACCGCTGCGGCCGCACGATAGCTGACCGATCAGGTGCTTATTCAGGTAGACGTCCAGCATGCGCGTATCCAACGTATTTGATGGAGCGTGCTTAGTCGGCTGTGCAGCGGATAACCCGCCGGCAATTGGGAATTCGGCTGCTTTGCAGCAAATATGCCATTCCCTTGCACGCCCCTCATCGACCGAGGGCGAGCATAACAAAGAAAATCTGCGCAACGCGTACGGAAATCCGATTTCGATGATGCAAGTTTCTCAAATCGGATTATCGGATTGTTAAGATCGAGTGCGCGTTGGTCGATGTTTCAGGCGTCTACTTCAGTTTTGCAGATTTTTTAAATCTAGCCAGAGAGCCAATGCTGGCGCCATTGAATAAATTTCAGAGGCACCCAGGTGGCAAGGTATTCATTACAAATCGGCGATTTATCGCGACAGTGCCAGCACTTTGCCGCGCTGCACGAATTGGCGGAAAAGTCCTTCGCCGTGTGCGGCCGGAGGTGACATAACCGCATTGTTCACGGATTCAAATACGAATTTAAGCGCCGGCTTCAAGCGGGTTTTGATCGATCCGGGCAGTGCCCCGGCCACCCGGGGCACGATCAACGCGGCTACTCAGCGGCCGGAACGCAAAAGCGAATCCTGATCCTTTCCTGCGGCCGCCGCACTTGCAGGAGCCTTTTTCCCTGGTGCGAACACGCCGGTCGACAGCGACGTGCCGAGCAGGATCACCGCGCAGCCGATCACCATGTTGAGCGTCAGCTGCTCGCCCAGAAACAGGATGCCCCACAGCACGCCAAACACCGGAATCAAAAAGGTGACCGACACTGCGCGCGTCGGCCCTACGTGCGCGACAAGGCGGAAGAAGAGGATGTAGGCGACGCCCGTGCATGCGATACCCAAGGCGATGACATGCAGCCACACGCTGCCGGTGGGCGTGTGCGCGGGCCACAGCCAATAGGCCAGCGGTGCGAGCACGATGGCGGCGGCCAATTGGCTGCCGGTCGCCACGGCCAAGGGCGGCACGCCGGTCAGGAAGCGCTTGGTGTAGCTGCTGGCCACGCCGTACAGCACGGTGGCCGACAGCGCTGCGGCTACCGCCATGCCGCCTTGTTTTGCGTCGATGACAGACGACCCGCCCACCAGCACGATGACGCCGATGAAGCCGATCGCCAATCCAAGCACGCGCAGCGACGACATCCGCTCGCCCAGCCATGTGAACGCGACGATGGCCGCAAACAACGGGGCCGCCGCATTGAGCACCGAGGTGAAGCCCGCCGTGAGGGTGAGTTCGGCATAGGCGAACAGACAGAACGGGATGGCCGAGTTCAGCACGCCCACGGCCAGCAGATGCGGCCAATGCGCGCGCAGCGCCCCCATGCCGCCGCGCAAGGTCAGTATCGGGACGAGGAAGCACGAGGCAATCGCCACGCGCAGCGCAATGAGCGCAACGGGCCCGAAAGGCGGCGCTGCCACGCGCATGAACAGGAAGGAGCCGCCCCATAGGGCAGCCAGCGTGAGAAGTTCAAGCACATCGGAGCGGCGCATGAAGGGGGCTCGTTATCGTTGTGGGGCGGCGTGCGCGCATTGTCCGCGCGATTTGCGTTTTATGCAGGCAGAAGTGCTAGCGTGCCTTGGCGATCGTCGGCCATGGACAGGCGTTCGCCAACCCGCGCGGGATGACCTTCGAGCCGCAGTAGCGCGGCCTTGCGTGGCAAGCCGCCGGCATAGCCTGTGAGCGCCCCATCCGCGCCGACCACGCGGTGGCACGGGATGGCGATGGATATCGGGTTACGCCCCACGGCTGTGCCCACCGCGCGCGCATGTTCGCGCGTGAGCCCCAGGCGCGCTGTGATCTGGCCGTAGGTGGTACGGCCCCCGAACGCGATGTCGCACAGCAGGCGCCAGACGTCTTGCTGAAACGGTGTGCCCTCGGGGGCCATCGGCAGATCGAAGTCGTGGAGCTTCCCGGCAAAGTAGGCGGTGAACTGCGCCTGTGCCTCGCGGATGACCGGGATGTCCGCGCCCGGCGACATGCGCGCGGCATTCAGCGGAATCGTCTTCTGGCCGGGAAAGAACGCGCCGGTCAGGTGGGTGTCGGTGGCGGTCAACAACAGATCGCCGAGCGGGCAGGCAAAGGTGTGGCGGTACATGGCGGTCGATTCGTCAGTTCGTCAACTCGATACAAGCGGGGTGAGCGCATCCTCGCGGTGCCAGAGATGCATGGCCGCATACGCGCGCCACGGCGCCCACGGTTCGGCGCGCTCGACCATGGCCCGGCGCGTGGGCAGTGCGCCGTCTCCGTTGGCGAGGCGCTTGCGCAGGACGTAATCGCCCAGCGGAAATGCGTTCGGCCAGCCCAGTGCGCGCATGGCGACGTATTGCGCTGTCCATTCGCCGACACCAGGCAGCGCTTGCAAGGCAGCCAGCGTGGGGGCGAGCGGCACCAGCGGTTCGAGCCGCAGGCCCCCACCGTCGATGGCGCGGGCGACTTCTACGACGGCGGTGGCGCGGCTGGCTTGCAGACCCGTCTGCGCGGCCAACGCTTGCGCATCAATGTTTGCCAGTGCGGCAGCGCTCGGAAACGCCATCGACAACCCTTCGCGCGATTGCGGCAACGGCATGCCATACGTGGCAGTCATGCGTCCGAGAATGCGTCGCGCCTGCGCCAGCGAAATGACCTGCCCGGCGATGGCGCGCACGGCAATCTCGAAGCCGTCGACAGCGCCCGGCACGCGCAGGCCAGGCGTTTCCGCAGCAAGCGTGCCGAGGTGCGCGTCCACCAGATCGGGCCGGCAATCGAGGTCGAACAGCCGCCGCGCGCGGGCCAGCACGGGCGGCATGGCATGCAGCAGGCTGGGCGACAGCGTGAGCGCCACCGCGTGGCGTTGCGGCACATTGCGCGCGTGAAGCCAGCCGATGTGCCGCGCGCCGGCGTAGTCGACGGTAATCGTGCGTGCGTAGCTGTCGGCGTCGACCACTTCGACGCCGTCGACCGCTCGTGCCCGCAAGAATTCGAGCAATGCCTGCCACGCAAACGGCGGACGGTAGCCCAGCATGAGCGTGGGGCCGTCTTCGGCGCGCGGTGCCGTCGTGCGCGAGCGCAGGCGCGTGGGCGCAAAGCCGTAGTGCTCGGTAAAGCCGCTGTTCAGCCTGCGCACGCTCCCGAAGCCGGCCGCAAAGGCGACATCGCCGACGGGCATGGCGGTATCGGTCAGCAGCTGTTTGGCAAGCAGCAGGCGCTGCGTTTGCGCGTACTCGATCGGTGAGACGTCGAACTCGGCGCGGAAGATGCGGCGCAAGTGGCGGTCGGTCACGCCCACGGCTGCAGCCAGCGCGGTCAGGTCGTGCTCTTGCAGAAAGCCTTCGTCGATCATGCGGGCGGCGGCGCGCGCGAGGCTCGACGACATCTCGGCCAAGCTGTGCCCCGGCGCCAGTTCCGGCCGGCAGCGCAGGCACGGCCGAAAGCCCGCGCGCTCCGCAGCGGCTGCCGTGGTGAAGAAGCGGCAGTTCTTTTCCAGCGGCGTGCGAACCGCGCAAACGGGGCGGCAATATACGCCGGTGGATGTCACACCGACGAAGAACCAGCCGTCAAAGCGACGGTCGCGCGATTGCACGGCGTGGTAGCAGGCGTTGTGGTCGAGATGCATGGTGGTGATCGGGGAACCTGGCGGCTAGTCTAGCCCTGTCGGGTCGCATGGGTTCGCCGGATTCGGACAAGTCCCTCCATGCCAAAAACTCGGCATCTCGGCACAATTGCGCACACAACAACGCATCGGGAGATCGGCATGTCCAAGACCATCGTCATTACCGGCGGGAGCCGGGGTATCGGTCGCGCCACGGCGGTGCTGTGTGCGCAACGCGGCTGGTCTGTCGCGCTGCAATATCGCGGCAACCGGCAGGCAGCGGAAGAGACGGTGGGGCTGATCGAACAGGCCGGCGGCCATGCGCTGGCGGTGCAGGGCGATGTGTCGAGCGATGAAGACGTGATTGCGCTATTCGAGGCAGCGGCGGGGCGCTTTGGCGCGCTGCATGGCGTGGTCAACAACGCCGGTATCGTGGCCGAGGCTCAGGATGTGGCCGACATGACCACGCACCGGCTGCGCACGATGTTCGAGACGAATGTGCTGGGTGCCTTTCTGGTAGCACGCGAGGCGGCGCGGCGGCTGTCGACGTCGCGCGGCGGCGTGGGCGGTTCGGTGGTGAACGTGTCGTCGGCGGCCTCGCGACTGGGGTCACCGCACGAGTATGTCGACTACGCCGCCTCAAAGGGTGCCGTCGACACCATGACGCTGGGGCTGGCGCGTGAACTCGGGCGCGATGGCGTGCGCGTCAATGCCGTGCGCCCCGGCTTGATCGAGACCGATATCCACGCCTCAGGCGGCCAGCCCGACCGCGCGCAGCGCCTGGGCGGCGCTACGCCGATCGGCCGGCCCGGCACGCCGCAGGAAGTGGCCGAGACCATCGTCTGGCTGCTCTCCGATGCGGCGTCTTACGTGACGGGCGCGCTGCTGGATTGCTCGGGTGGGCGCTGATCGGCGATCAGGCATTCGCTCCGGAGCGGAAGGTATCGCACTGGCGAAGGTCGCCGCCATCGAAGCCCTGGCGGAACCAGTGCATGCGCTGCTCTGACGTACCGTGCGTAAAGGCATCGGGCGTGACGCTGCGGCCCGCGTTGCGCTGCAGCGTGTCGTCGCCGATGGCGTGCGCGGCAGTGAGCGCTTGCTCCAGATCGCCGCGCTCAAGCAGACCGCGTTGCTGCGCAAAGTGGCCCCACACGCCGGCAAGGCAATCGGCCTGCAGCTCCAGCTTGACCGACAGCGCATTCGCCCCAGCCTGCGATTTGCCGGCCTGCGCGCGGCTGACCTTCTCCGACACGCCCAGCAGGTTTTGCACGTGGTGCCCCACCTCGTGCGCGACGACGTACGCGGCGGCAAAGTCGCCCGGGGCGCCAAACTTGCGGCGCAACTCATCGAAGAAGCCGAGGTCGAGGTAGACCTTGGTGTCGGCCGGGCAATAGAACGGACCGACGGCCGAAGTGGCGTCGCCGCAGCCTGAGCGGATGCCCTGGCGGAACAGCACGAGCTTGGGCGGCTGATACGCACGGCCGGCTTGCTTGAACAGTTGCGTCCAGGTGTCTTCGGTGTCGCCCAACACATGCGAGACCAATTGTTTGCTGCGGTCGTTGTCGGTTTCTCCGGCGGGCCGGGCAGGGCTGTGCGGCGCGGATTGCGTCGGCGCGTTCTGCGACACCTGCATCACCATGCTGAGGATTTCCAGCGGGTTCTTGCCCATCAGCAAGCCCACAACGGCCACGATCGCGATGCCGCCGATGCCCAGCCGCATGCCGCCGCCACCGAAGCCGCCGCCCGAAGACGCGCGCTCATCCTCGACGTTATTGCTTTCGCGCATGTCATCCCAACGCACGGTGTTCTCCTTGATAGGCCTGTAAGGCTAGTAGGGCAGGGTCGGTCCGGGCGTCACACCCGGTAAACTTTGCAAAGTCTACCTGCTGTGCGTATGTACGGGCATGCCGCCGCGCTGCCGAATCGTCTGTGCGAAAAGCCGGGGCCAGGATTGACAAGGCTTGGCGGCAATTTGTGGCACCGCACCATCCCCGGCAGGAAACTTGCTAACCAAGGCTGCTCATCCTCCGTCCGGCTGTCACACAGGTGACATGCGGCGGTTTCCGAATAACGTTCGGCAGAAGACGACGCTGCCGATCCATGATCTCGAGTTCTCACCATGCGCTTGCCTGCTTCGATCACTGCTCAACCGCCAGACGCCACGGAGCCGTCGCATCTGGCTGCCACCCATGTTGACCCGACCGAGGTGTCGGATGTGGAGCAGGCCGCCGCAGAGCGCAAGCCGTGGTGGGAGCGCGTGTCGGGTGCCGTAGTCGGCGGCGCATTCAGCAGCGTTGCAGCCGCGTTGATTGCTGTGACGGGGGCGATTTACGTCGGGATGTACCACGCGCCCTGGGTGAAGAGCCTCGCCAGCCGCACGCCGACGGCCGCGCAGGCCGGCGATGCGATGAGCGTTGCCATGGCCGCCGGGCCTGCCAACGCAGCGACGCCGGCGCCGACCGCCGCATCTGCACCCACGGAAGCGGCTACGCAACCCGCATCGCCCGACCGCGTTGCGGCAGCGCGTGACCGGATGGAGCAACGCGTGTACTCGCAAGTGCCGCCGCCGCGCGCGCGCACGGTCGCCGAACGCGAGACGCTGGAAGACAACGACGCGCCGGCATCCGCCAACGCACGTCGTCATCATCGCGGTACGCGTTACATGCGCCATGGCGCGCCGTTCAACGCGGCCTGGTACAAGGGCGCCTGATCGGCCTTCTCGGTATCTAGGCCAGTCGCAGCAGGCAATCTGCTTCGACGTTTTCCAGTGTGTGCATCGCTGTCATCAGGCGCCGGTGCAGCGATTCTGACAGCGGCAGGATCGGCGCGCGCGTATCTGCGCCAATGCTTCCCTGCGCAGACAACAACGTCTTGACCGGCGCCGGGTTTGGCTCCGCAAACAGCAGCGCCGCCAACGGCGCGAGGGCGTCGGCCAACCGCCGGGCTTCGTCGATGCGACCCGCGCGATGGTGCGCAACCAGTGCCACGAATAGCTCAGGCCGCAGATGCGCGCCGGCCAGGATGCCTCCCGTGCCGCCATGTGCCAGGCATTCGAGCAGCGCGCTGTCATCCCCGCTCAGCACATCCAGCGGCCCGCCTTGCAACGCGCCGAAATGCTCGGCCACACATTCCTTGATGGCGACGATGTTGGGCTGCTCTGCCAGCACCAGCGCGGTCTGCGGCGCGATCGAGACGCCCGTGCGCTTGGGCACGTTGTAGAGCACCAGCGGGCGGGTCGTGCTGTCGGCGACTTGTGCGTAATGCCAGCGCAATCCCGCCTGCGACGGGCAGACGTAGTAAGGCGGCGGCACCAGGTAGCCCGCGCTGTTCCAACGCTCGTAGTGTCGGATTTGCGCGCAGACTTCGCGCGTGTCCGCCGCGCCCACGCCTATCAGGAAGGGCGTGCGATCGCCGCAAGCGTCGGCGATGGCTTCCAGCACGGTATAGCGCTCGATTTGCGAGAGCAGCGCGGCTTCGCCTGTCGTGCCGAGTGCAACGAAACCCGACACACCGGCGCTTTGGTAATGGCACACCAATCGGCGCAGCGCGGTGGTGTCGACGCGATCGCGATGAAACGGTGTGACCAGCGGAATCCAGATTCCCGAGAACATGGCGCGCCTCAGTGCAGCGACGCGATCGCGCGTTTGTGCGACATGCACAGCGGCGTAATTCTGCCCAGCATGGCACAGGGCAAGCCACGCAGCAGCGCGCTGATTACCGCATCCACATCTGCATGGGCCAGTTCCAAATCAACGGTGATTGCCTTGCGGCGAGCGTCATGCCGGACGATGTACAGCCCAAGCGTGTCGCCGAGCAGCGCGTGCAACTGCCGGCGAATCGCGTGCGGCGCATCGCCGGGCACCGTCACGCGCAGGCACACGTGTCGGCTTGCCGGCATGGCAACCGCGCGAGGCATCGCCGCCGGCGAGGGTGGCAGCAACTGCGGAACCAGCGAAGACAGGAGCATCGATCGCGCCATGATGGGGTGGCGACGGCCTGCGTCGCCATGTCGTTGAACATGACGACACCGTATCGATTCGCTCGTAAAAAGCGTGAAAAAGGGGCGTGACGCCGCGTAAAGAAAGCGTAAATGCTCAGCCAGCGTGCGCTTGCCTGCGACGACGCAGCGCGATGATCGTCAGCGAGATGCCGCTCACCGCAGCCGCGGTCAACACGTAGTAGCTCGGCGCCAGCGTATCGCCGGTGGTATGGATCAGCCACGTGACGATAAACGGCGCGAACCCGCCGAACAGCGTCACGCCCAGGCTGTAGCCGAGCGACAGGCCGGTCGAGCGCACGCGCGTGGGAAAGATCTCCGACATCAGCGCCGGCATCGGGCCCGAATATGCGGCCTTGAAGATGCCCGACGCGGCTTGCAGGGCCAGCAGCGCGCCGATGGTCGGATATACGCGCAACAGCGCAAACATCGGATAGATCAGCAGCATCATCAGCACCGACGTGGTGAGCATGATGCGGATGCGGCCAATGCGATCCGACAGCGCGCCCATCACCGGCGAGAGCAGGAACTGCAGCCCGCCATTGAGCACGACCACCGCGAACGACTGCGCCGCCGGCAGGTGCAACTGCTTGACGGCGTACGTGGGCATGTAGAGCTGCAGCACGTACACCGACACAGTCGATTGCGCCACCACGCCCACCGCAAGCAGCAAGTTGATCCACTGCGCTTTGAAGGAAGCTTGCGGGTCGACCGTCGTCTTCTTCTGCTCGGCAACGAACTCGGGCGTCTCGTCCAGATGGCGGCGGATGTAGAAACCCACTGGGCCGACCAGCAGACCAAAGATGAACGGCAGCCGCCAGCCCCAGCCCTCCAGGTCCGCTTGCGTAAGCGATGCCGTGAGCAGCGCCCCCAGCCCAGCCGCAAGAATGGTGGCAATGCCCTGGCTGGCGAATTGCCAGCTTGCGTAGTACCCGCGCCCGCGCGGGCTGTGCTCCACCATGAAGGCCGTCGCGCTGCCGAATTCCCCACCCACCGCAAAACCCTGCACCAGGCGTGCAAGCAGGATGGTGACGGGCGCCACGATGCCAATCTGCTGGTAGCTCGGCATCACGGCAATCACCAGCGTGCCGACAATCATCAGCAGGATCGACAGCGTGAGTGCCGCCTTGCGCCCCTTCTTGTCGGCATACATGCCGAGCACGATCGCGCCCACCGGCCGCGTGATGAACGACACGCCAAAGCTGCCCACCGCAAACAGCAGCGAGACCCATTCGTCATCGGCCGGAAAGAAGAGCTTGCCGATGATGGACGCGAAGAAGCCGTAGACGAGAAAGTCGTACCACTCCAGCGCATTGCCGATCGACGACGAAATGACGATGCGGCGCGCGTGCGCTGTACTCGTTGGTGCAGGACGAGCGGGTGCAGCAGAGCCTGCCGCAGAGGGGGCGGTCATGGTGAGGGTTCCTTTGGTGCCGGCCGGGATCGTTTTTATAGAGACTGCAGCGCGTTGCCCGCCCGGTCCGACAGGTCAGCGCGCTGGTGCGGCGGGCCTTCTTTAGAAGCCCACTGCGTGGCCGTCTCGGCGGCTGTCGCTGGCAGCCACGTAACCGTGGTCGGCGTCGTTCGACAGGCGCCAGATGAACTGGCCGGAGCCGAAATCCATGTACGGATCGGCCACCGATTCAAGCTTGTGCCCGCGCGCTTCCAGCGCAGCGACGGTCTTGGCGTTCATCGTCCCTTCCACGTCCAGCGTGAAATCACGGTTGACCTTCCAGCGCGGTGCATCGCATGCGGCCTGCGGCTGCTGCTTGTAATCGAGCATGCGCACAAGCGTCTGCAGGTGGCCCTGAGGCTGCATGTCGCCGCCCATCACGCCAAAGCTCATCTGCGGCTGGCCGTCCTTGGTCAGGAACGCCGGGATGATGGTGTGGAACGGCCGCTTGCCGCCTTCCACCACGTTGGCCGAGCGCGCATCCATCGAGAATCCGAAGCCGCGGTTCTGCAGGCTGATGCCCGTGCCTGGCACCACCACGCCCGAGCCGAAGCCCATGTAGTTGGACTGGATGAACGAGACCATCATGCCGTTCTCATCGGCGGCGGTCAGGTACACCGTGCCGCCGGCGCGCGGCATGCCGAAGGTTGGCATCTGCGCGCGGCCCATGTCGATGAGCTTGGCGCGTGCATCGAGGTACGCGTCGTCGAGCATCTGCTCGGGCGTGACTTCCATCGAGCGCGGATCGGCCACGTATTTGTACAGATCGGCAAACGCCAGCTTCATCGCTTCAATCTGCAGATGCTGCGAATCAGCCGAGTCGACGGGCAGGGCGCCGAGGTCGAAGCGGTCGAGAATGCCCAGCGCGATGAGCGCGGCGATGCCCTGGCCATTCGGCGGAATCTCGTGCAGGTCGTAGCCGCGATAGCGCTTGGTGATCGGCTTGACCCACTCGGGCCGGTAGTCGCGCAGGTCTTGTGCGGTCATGCCGCCGCCGCATTCGCGCGAGTACGCGGCAATACGTTCAGCGAGTTCGCCTTCGTAGAAATCGCGGCCGTTGGTCTGGCCGAGGCGGCGCAGCGTGGCAGCGGCATCGGGCAGCTTGAACTTCTCGCCCACTTCCGGCGCGCGGCCGTGCGGCATGAAGGCCTGCGCGTAGCCCGGCTGGCTGTGCAGCTCGGGAATGGCCGCTGCCCACTTGTGCGCAACGATGGGCGCGATGGTGTGGCCGCGCTCGGCAATCTCGGCGGCAGGTTCCAGCACATCGGCAAACGGCAGCTTGCCGAAGCGCTCGTGCAATGCGGCCCAGGCGGAGACTGCGCCCGGCACGGTTACCGCATCCCAGCCGCGCGTGGGGCGCTTGGGGTTGCCGTTGGCGTCTTCGCCGTACTTGTTGCGGAAGTAGTCGAGGTTCCAGGCTTGCGGCGCGGTGCCGGAGGCGTTCAGGCCGTGCAGCGCCTTGCCGTCCCACAAGATTGCGAATGCATCGCTGCCGAGGCCGCACGAGACGGGCTCGACCACGGTGAGCATGGCCGCCGCCGCGATGGCCGCATCCACGGCGCTACCGCCCGCGAGCAGCATGCGCAGTCCGGCTTGCGCGGCCAGTGGGTGGGACGTGGAGACAACGTTGCGCGCAAACAGCGGAATGCGAACGGTGGGATACGGGTTTTGCCAATCGAAGCGGTGGGAGGACATGGTGCTCAAGCGGGAATGTTTGACGAATGATTATTTGCGGTGCGCTGGATTTAATAAAGTTAAAATTCATTGGATGCAGCTTAAGAAAAACTTGAGAGTTTGCCGCGCCTTGCTGTGAGTACCGTTCGCTTCCTCCGCACCTTTGTTGCCGTGGCACGCCATGGCTCGTTTGCCGCCGCCGCCGAGCGCGTTGCGCTGACGCAGGCCGCGGTGAGCCTGCAGATGCGTGCGCTCGAAACCGAACTGCGCCGCGATCTGTTCGACCGGTCGGGGCGCACTGTCACGCTGAACGCCCATGGCCGAGCGCTGCTGCCCCAAGCCGAACACCTGCTGGGCCTGTACGACGCCATGCGCATCGGCGACGAACCGCAGACGGAGTTGTCCGGCGCCGTGGCGATTGGCGCGGTGGTCTCGGTGATGGGGTCGCTGGCACATGCGGTGGCGGGGCTCAAGCAGGTGCACAAGGGGCTGGACGTCAAGCTCATCACCGGCAAATCGGGTGAACTGGCGGAGCAGGTGGAAGCCGGCGAGCTGGATGGCGCGCTGGTGGTCGAACATCTGGAGCGCCTGCCTGCCAACCTTGCGTGGCATCCGCTCTATACCGAGCCGCTGGTGGTGGTGGCGGGCCGCCATACGCGCGGCCGCGCAGAGGAAGTTCTGCGCACCCATCCGTTTTTGCGTTTCGACCGCGCGGTGCGCACCGGCGCGCTCATCGACCGCGCCCTGCGCAAGACACACATGGCGGTCAACGAGTTCATCGAGGTCAATTCAATCGAGGCGATTGTCGAGCTGGTGCGTCAGCAGGTGGGGGTCACGCTGGTGCCGCGCCTTCGCCGCGCGAGCTGGGAGAGCGATCCGGCCCTGCGCGTGCTGCCCATGCCGCCGCAGACGCCCGTGCGCGCCGTCGGCATGATCGAGCGAAAAGAGCATGTGCGGCACGGTGTGATTCAGGCGGTACTCGATGCGCTCGAAACCACACTTGGCAATTCCAGCGCCTAGACTGGAGCCACCACAACTGGCTCCGGAGGCCGCGATGGACGCATTCATTCAACGCTGGCGCGACGAATTGATCCTGCTCGCCCGCATCCTGATGATGGTGCTGTTCGTGATGTCCGGTTGGGGCAAGCTGACAGGCTTTCAGGGCACTGTCGGCTACATGACGAGCACAGGTGCGCCCATGCCGACGGTCGCTGCTGCGGTTGCCGTCGTCATGGAGTTTGGCGTGGGCATCGCCTTGCTCATCGGCCTGTGGACGCGGCCGCTGGCCATTCTGATGGCGCTATTCGTGCTCGGCACGTCGTTCATCGCCCATTCCTACTGGGATATGCAAGGCGCCATGGAAGCTGCCAACAAGATCCAGTTCTACAAGAACCTGAGCATCATGGGCGGGCTGTTCCTGCTGGCCGCGACAGGGCCGGGGAGATACGCGGTGCAGAAGTCGTAGTGCGCGCGCTCAGCGCAACGACCGCTGCACCAACACCAGCACGGCAAACACGCCGCACGCCACCGCAAACCAGCTGAAGAGCTGCGTACCGGCCAGCAGCGTGGCTTGCCGATCAATCTCGGCGGACAGGCTCGCCAGGCGCTCCGGCGTGAGCGGGTTGGCGGATTGCAGGTCTGCCGTGAAGCGCGTGACATGCGCCACGATCAGCGAGCGCGATTCCGCCTGCTGCGTCTGCAGTGATACCGCGGCCAAGCCCGTACCCACCGCGGTCGCAAACTGGCGCGCGATGTTCTTCATCTGATAGCCGTGCGCGAAGTCTTCGCGGTCGAGATCGAGGTAGGTCATCATCGCGACCTGGATCATCACCGCGCCCGGCGTGATGCCTTCCAGGACCGACACAGGGAAGAACGCATAGTCCGGCGCGCCCGGCATCAGGCTTGTCGCCAGCAGCAGCGCCGCTGCCGCATACACGGCAAACCCGATGGCAATGAAGCGGCGCTTGCGGAAGAAGAATGGCAACCAAATCGTCATGACGACGGCCACCACCGTTGACACTGCCCCGCTGATCATCAGAAACAGCGTGGTTGTGCGGAACGTAAAGCCAAGGCCGCCCTGCGATACCGCCGGAAACAGGTACGACCAGTACCCGCTCATCAGGTAATAGATGCCGTAGAAACCGATGCCCCACAGGTAGCGGCGACCGTTCAGGCGCGAGAGGTCGAGCCACGGGTCGGGGTGCGTGCGCAGGCGGTGGATGGCCAGCAGCAGCGAAGCCGCACCGCCCAGCAACAACAGCGGAATCAAGGGCGAGGCCGTCAGCCGGCTGTAGCGCAGTTCCGACAGGCCCATCAAAATCGACAGCGCGCCGATGGCCATGGCACCCACGCCAACCCAATCCCACTGGCTGTCTTCGGGCGGCGCTTCATCGGGGCGGCGCGCGGCGCGTGTGCGCGGCTGATGGTGCTCAGGCGGCAGGAAGAACACCGCCACCCATGCCACGCCGGCCAGCGCCAGTTCGATCCAGAAGATCACGCGCCATTCGCTGTACTCCAGCACCTCGGCGCAGATCCATGGCGCAAGGGTGGTCAGTCCGAACAGGCCGACGCTGAACATCAGCATCGGAGGAGTGCGCTCGTCGGGCTCGGCCGTGAGCTGCACCAGAATGCGCGACGCCGAAAACAGGCCGCCCGCGCCCAAGCCCTGGATGGTCCGCCCGATGACCAGTTCGCCGATACTGTTGGACTCGGCGCACACCACGCAGCCGATGGCGAACAGCACGATGCCCACCAGCGAATACATCCGGTAGCCCACGTGTGCGGCAATGCGGCCGATGGCAAGGTTGGCGACCACGGCCGCCACGGCATACGCTGTGACGGCGTACAGATACGCCTCGGGGCTCGCATGCACACCGCCCTGGATGTGCTGGCCCGCCACGGCGAACATCTGCGAAGAGACAAAATCGAGGCCTGTGGAGAGGCCCATCGCCAGCCCAAAAGCGTGGACGCGCGCCGAAGAAAAGTGGGGAAACGCCCGCAGAGACGCGGGTTTGAGGATTTGCAGCGACATGTGCCCGAGCATAAACTTGCCCGCCAGCCGGATAAACGGCCAACTCTAGGAACACTGTCCAGTCATGCGAACAATGGAGTGGAACGACTGGGAAACCTTCTGCCGCGTGGTGGAGGCCGGCAGCTTCACCGCCGCCGCCGAGGCGCTGGGCATCCCCAAATCGACGGCCAGCGCCGCCGTATCACGGCTGGAAGCCGCGCTGGGCGTGCGCCTCATGACGCGCACCACACGCCAGTTGCGGCTGACCGACGCGGGCTCGCAGTTCTACGACGACATCGCGCCGTTGTTCGAGCGCCTGCGCGAAGTGCACGCCGACACCACCGCAGCCAGCGAAACCGTGGCCGGCACGCTGCGCATCGCCGCGCCGTACGAAGTCGGTGCGCAGCACCTGACTGAACCCGTGTGCCGCACGCTTGAGAAGTATCCGCATCTGCAAATCCAGGTGCACATCTCGTGGGAGCAGCCCGACCTGCTGGCCAGCGGCTACGACATCGTCTTCGTGATGGTCGACCAGATGCTGCCGGATTCGTCGCTTGTGGCGCGCCGCGTGGTGCTGATCCCGCGCGGCCTGTATGCGTCGCCGACCTTGCTGGCGGAACGCCCGCCGCTCAAGACGCCCGTCGACCTTGCCGGCTGGCCGTGCCTGTCCGGTCCCGACGATGCAAGCTGGGCCTTCCGCCCCGTCGGCCAGCCCGCGGTTGAGCCAATCGAAGTTCCGATCCAGCCGCGCCTGCAGACCTTGAATGCCGAGATGCGCGCCCGCGCCGCCGTGCGTGGCCTGGGCGTGGCGCGAATGGCCCGCTCCGTGGGCGATACGGAAGTCGCGGCCGGGCGGCTCGTACGCGTGCTGCCCGATTTCGAGCTGACTGCGCTGCGCGTCTACGCGCTGATGCCCGCCCGCAAGCTGGTGCCGCGCAAGGTGCGCGTGTTTCTGGATGCGCTGGAAGCGGAGGGCGTTTCCGCCACACCGGCGCCCGCCTAGCCGAAGACCAGCGCTGGATGTCACAATCGGCGCTTCCCTATTCGGATTGTGAGGACCTGCGGCCATGCGTCTGCGCCAGATTGAAGTCTTCCGCGCCGTGATGCTGGTCGGGACCGTCAGCGAGGCCGCGCGCATGCTGAACGTGTCGCAACCCGTGGTGACGCGCGTGCTTCAGCACACCGAGCTGCAGCTCGGCTTCCGCCTGTTCGACCGCACCAAGGGGCGCCTGCAGCCCACCGCCGAGGCGTTCGAACTGTTCAGCGAAGTCGAGCGGCTGTATCAGGAGGTCGAGCGCGTGCGGCGCGTGTCGGCCAATCTGCGTCACAAGGGTGCGGGGCGCTTGCGAGTGGCCGCGACGCCCAGCCTGGCGCCCAGCATCCTCGCGCCCGCCGTGCGGCGTTTCTCGCAGCGCCATCCCGATACGCTGGTACGCGTGTTCACGCATCACACGGCTGAGATCGTGCAAGGCCTGCTCTCGCAGGACATCGACGTCGGGTTTGCCTTTGCACCGCCCGTGCATCCGGCCATCAGCACCACGCCGGTCGCGCAGGGCCGCATCCTGCTGGCCGTGCCGCGCGCCTGGGTGGGCGGCAAGACGGATGGCCGCGCGCTGCACAAGCTCGTTGCCGAAAAGCCTTTCATCGGACTGGAAGACCAGATCTCGCTCGGCTCGCTGGTCGGGCAGACGCTGGCGCGCGGCGGGCTGGCGCCGCAGTCGACGCTGGAAGTGCAGACGTATTCGTTGGCTCGTTCGCTGGTGGAGGAGTCGCTCGGCGTGACGATGCTCGACCAGTTCACCGCCGCCACCGGCAGCATGGAGCGCATCGCGCTGTTCGCGCTGGAGCCGGCGCAGACATTTGACGTGCGCGCCATGCGTGCCGAGCATCACGCGCCGTCATCGCTGGCCGATAGCCTCGTGCAGTGCTTTGCCGAGGCCGCGCGTTCGCTGTCAGAGGAGCTGCCACAGCGCGTGGAGCCGACTGCATTCGTGCTCAAGCCCACAGAACCTGACAGCGACGCGGCAGACTAACCGGCTTGCGCTGACCCTTTCCAGGAGACGGATCCATGCGTCGTTTTGCAACCGCAGTGATGTTTGGGCTGGCGCTTGGCGCTGGCGTATTCAGCGGTATCGCCACCGCGCAGCAGTCGCCGGTGCCGGGTATGTCGTCCGACGATCTGAACACCGCGCTCGACTTTGCCAAGGCCGGGCTCAACAAGGCGATCGATCAGGCGCGTGCGTATTCTGCGTTGCCGATCAAGGAGCCGCACGACGTGCGCTACACGTGCGAAGGCGGCAAGACGCTCCTCGTGAAATACATGACGGTGGGCGATACGCCGCTGGCCGCCATGACACTGAACGGCAAGACGCTCGTGTTTGCCAACGTGATGGCCGCTTCCGGTGCGCGCTACGCGTCGGGCCAGTATGTGTGGTGGACGAAGGGCCCCACCGGCTTCCTCGCCGACGAGACCCTGTCTGGCAGCCGTAATCAGCTCTACCGCGATTGCAGCGAAGCGACCAGCGGCCGTCCTTAAATTTCCTGCAGATCGTGCCCGACGATGATCTCGCCTTTGAAGTGCGGGCGCACAGCATCCAGCCAGACTGAATCTTCCAGGAACGGATAGCCGCCGGGCACGAAGTGCGACAGCACCAGCGTCTTCACCTTGGCCTCGGTGGCGATGCGGCCGACCTCTTCGGTGGAGGTGTGGCTCGCCAGCAGATGCTCGCGCAGCGTCTTGGCGTTGGGCTCGGTAGACAGCAGCTTGTCCAGCGACGGCAGGTGCATCACCTCATGGACGAGCACATCGGCACCGTACGCCAGCCGCACGAGGTTCTCACTCGGCGCCGTATCGCCGGAGATGACGATTGAGCGGTCTGCCGAATCGAAGCGAAACGCAAATGCCGGCGACACCGGCGGGTGCTTGACCAGCGTGCTCGTCACCTTCACGTTGGCGTCCTGCATGACCAGCCCGCCTTCGCTGATTTCGTGTGGATGGATCATCGGCGCCAGCGGTGGGCGGCCTTCGTCGGCAATGCGGGTGCGGATGTCGTAGTCGTACAGCTCAAGGAACTTGGTCGTCATCGCGGCCAGCGGGGGCGGGCCCCAGGCGTCGACAGGGCCCGTCAGATCGGTGGCCCATGCCAGCAGCATCAGCGTGCCGTAATCGGCGTTGTGATCGGAGTGCTGATGCGTGATGAAGACGTGGCGGATGTCCTTGAGCCTGAGGCCTGCCGTCACGTATTGGCGTGCGACACCGTTGCCGCAATCGACCACGTACGACACGCCGTTGATGACGATCACCTGCGCCGGCGCCGAGCGATTCTTCTTCGGCGTCGGCCCGCCTGCCGTGCCCAGCAGGATCAACCGCGTGCCCTTCTTCGGCGCATCGGCGGCCAGGGCGCTCAGCGGCAAACTTGCGGACGCTGCGCCCGCACCCACGGCTAGCGCGCCGGCCTGCCGCATCCAACGGCGACGGTTGTTGTCGAAAGCGTGCATGCGGCGGTCTCCACTCTGTTGTTGTCTGCGTGCGAGTTTCAGCGGGGCAGCCCGCCCACCTTCATGCCAGGCTTGACGCCCTTGCGTGCGAACCAGCCCTTGTTCATTTCCAGCGCGTAGCTGCCGGCCCGGGTGGGGCAGTGGTTGTCTTCGGTCTGCGGTTTCATCTCGGCAATGTCGGAGATGGTGCCGTCGTCGGTGATGAAGGCGATGGACAGCGGCAGGTCGGTGTTCTTCATCCAGAAGCAGTGGCCGGCGGATTCGTCAAACACGAACAGCATGCCGGCGGTGTCGGGCATGGTCTTGCGGAACATCAGGCCGGTCTCGCGCGTTTGCGGGGTGGCCGCCACCTCGGCTTTGACCTTGTACATGCCGATGGTCAGGTCGGCCACGGGCAGGCCGGTATTGGGGGCGGTGGGCGTCTGGGCGAGCGCACCGGTGGCGGCAACGGCCAGCGACAGGGCGGCAAAGAAGCGGGACAGGGTGGTCATGGCGCGAACGGGTCGGAAAAGAAACGCTCCATGATCGGCACTCGGCTAGCCGGCGTCAATGAGACGGCGGCCGGCCGGGCGACGAAGTTGTTACCGCGTATTGGGGCTGGGGGCGGCTTGGTGCTCGACGGCAACCGTTTTGGCACCTGTCTTGGGCGCATGCGCCGTGCGCGCCTTGTCCGCCGCCGGATCGGGCATCAGCGCCACATAACGCGCATCGGTAAGCGTGCGCAGGAACGCAACGATGTCGTCGATCTCGTCTTCCATCAGCGCAGGCGTGGTGCCGGGGCGGCGGTTCATCGGCACGGCATTCACGTTGATGTTGCCCTGGTATTTGGCAGGCACATCGTTGAAACGCTTGCCGCCGGGGTACCACTGCGCGGGGTCGGTCGAGCGCGTGGCATAAAACGCCACCGTGTCGCGCAGCGTACGGAACACGCCGTTGTGCATGAACGTCTGGCGCACCGCCACATTGCGCAGGCCGGCCGTGCGGAAGTAGCCGCACCACTGGTCGGGCTCAGGCCACTTGAGCTTGTGGGCAGTCTGGCACAGGCCCACGTCAAAGTGGCGTGGGTCCTTGTTGGCGGGCAGCAGCGGATTGCGGGGCACAGCGATGGCGTCGTAGCCGAAATCCGTAAAGAGCGAGCGCTCCGGACGCGACGACGATTCCACCATCAGATGGCACGACGCGCAGTTGCCTTTGTCCGGATTGCGGAATAGGGCGAGGCCGCGCATCTCGGCGGCGGAAAGCGGCGTGCGCTTGCGCAGGAAGTCGTCGAAGCGCGAGGTGAACGGTGCCAGCTCGTCGCTCTGGAAATAGGCCTCCAGCGCCTTGCCCAACACGCCGACAAGGCGCTCGGGCTCACGCACCGCATCGGCGCCGAACTGCTTCTCCAACGCTTGGTCCAGATCGGTGCCGGCCACCTTGCGCCGCAGGTCGCGCGCTGAACGGTTGCCCATTTCGTCCGGATTGAACAGCGGGCCGCGAATCTGTTCCGGGATGGAATCTGCCTGGCCATCGGCAAAGAAGCCGCCGAACGGCGACGGGAAGCTCGCGTCGTCATCCTGGAAAAAGTAGCGATGGGGGATGTAGCGCAGATACAGCAGCGACGGCGCATTGCGTGCCGCCACATGCCCGGGGCGGCTGCCGGCCGGCACGCCGATGCGCAGCGCCTCGCCCTTGAGCGTGGGTGCGAAGGCGCGGCCCGGGTCATGGCACGCCGCGCACGAAGTGCCTTGCGGCTCCGACAGGCGCGGGTCAAAAAACACCCGCTTGCCGAGCGCGACAAGGTTCGGGTCGGGCTTGAACGCGGTCGACTCGGCAGGCGGCGGCACGGCGTCGAGCTTGGGCGTCATGCCGATCGATTCGGCCACCGCCGCACCCGAGAAGAGTGCGGCGGCAACCCACAGTGCGGTGCTCAGGCGCTTCAAGGTGCAGCGAAGCCCGTCTTGTCGCACACCAGGCTCGTGCCGTTCTGCGTGCAGGTCGTCAGCAGCTTGCCGGCCACGGTGTAGGCCTTGAACAGCCAGCCCTTGGCGGGCGCCGGCTGGCGGTCCATGACCATGAAGCCGAACGAGTTGTTGTGCGAGATGCTGCCGACCGTCACACCCGAAGCCGGGCTGACGGCCGGGAACGGATCGGGCAGGGCCACGTCGAGCGAATCGCCGGCGTTGCCTGCAACGATGGTCGCGGGGTGGTTGCTGGTGAAGTTGATGGCCTGGAAGTCATGCACGTGGCCGTGCAGTGCGACTTGCACGCCCGGCGGGTAATACGCCGTGGCGTTCAGACTGTTCATGACCGACAGCAGCGCGGCATTGCCGCCCAGCGGCGTGCTGCCTGCGATGGGCACGAAGCCCAGGATCGGGTGGTGATTGGTGAAGATCGACATCACGCCCGGCTTGGCGGCCAGCGTGCCCACCGTGCTGAACTGCTTCTGGTACGTCTGGAACCACGGGTCGGTCGTCGCCAATGCCGTCGTGCCTGCCTTGGCTGAATCGAACACGATGACCTGCGTATCGCTGCCCAAGGCCACGGCGTACGGGTCTGAGGCGTTGGCAGCCGTGTCGTTGGCCGGGTTGTCGCACGAGCGGTCGGCCGAGTACGGGCGCGGATCCAGGAAGCGGTACCAGCCCTGGCCGGCGCGTGCGCATTCCTCGTGGTTGCCGCGCACCAGCACCCACGGGGCCGCGGCCATCAGCGGGGCGGCGGGCTGGAACAGGTCAGCCTGCCACGTATCCCAGCCGTAGCCCCACGGGCTGCCCTGGCAGCCGGCCACGTCGGGCGGGCAGGCGTTTTCGCGGTAGTGATAGTCGCCCACGTGCAGCACGAGGTCGGGATTCATCTTGGCGGCCGTGGCGGCAGCGCTGGCAAACGGCCACGACAGCGGGTCGTTACACGACTGGAACGTGTTGCTGGACTTCTTCATGCGGCAGCCGGTGTCCGCCAGGATCACCACGCGCTGCGGGTTCGCCTTGGGCAGGGGCAGCACGCGCGCGCCGATCGACGCGGCCTTGGCCGTGGATGCCACCGTGGCTTCGCAGGCGTTCACAGGGAAGGACGAGGCTTTCGAATCGCTGGCGGCGCTGGCCGTGGTGCGCTGTGCGGGGGTGCCGGCAGCCACGCGCAGCGTCATGCGCGTGGAGGTGCCGTCCACCGTCAGCAGCGGGCAGACCGAGCTGTCGACGGGCGAGGCGCTGTTCGTATAGCTGGTGACGGCGCGCACGACAGCCTGGTTGCTGTCGCCGATCTCCACCCAGGCGGCCTGGATGTTGGCGTCAGCCGTGGCTGCATCCGACGGCGTTGCCGTCGACACCGGCGTCGAGTCGGACGACGAGCCACCGCAGCCGGCAATCACGGCCGCAGCGGCCAGCGCGGCAAGAGAGAGCATCGTGAACACGGTGCGTTTTCGTCGCACCGGAGCGAACATCGATCGGAATTCCATTGCGCCATCCCTGTTTCTTGTTGTGGGGAACGGGCAAGGTACTCAAGCTTGATGGCGCTATTTTGACAGCCCTGCATGCGTGCCCGGGATTTCCGTTCGGCTGGCGAGGGCGAAAAAAAAAGCAGATGCATAAGCATCTGCTTTTTCTGTATCGGCCGAGCCGCGTGGGCCCGGCAGAAACACAAGCTTATTGCTTGGCGGCGTCAGCAGCCGGAGCCGAAGCGTCAGCAGCCTTCTTGGCAGCCTTCTTGTGGTGGTGCTTCTTGGCCTTCTTGGCCTTCGGAGCAGCCTTTTCGGCAGCAGCCGGAGCAGCAGCTGCGTCAGCAGCCGGAGCGGAGGCTTGAGCGAACACACCGGTGGCGAACAGGCCGGCGATCAGGGCAGCGATCAGCTTCTTCATGGTGAATCCTTTTATAGATCAGTGAGTTAACCAACGACCCGCTAAATGAGTCATCTGCAATAACGCAGGCCGTTACAGGCGCGTTGACACGTTGCACTGAATTTTTTGTGGGAACCGACAGAAGCCTCCGCGCTTCGTGATCCGCGATGTGGCGCATGGCGCGCTGCGCAAGAAAGATGCCCGCCACCGGACGTGCAGCGCCCGCGTTTCGGACCGATCTGATTGGACGGCGGCGCCCGCACCTAGAGAATGCGAGCCGATTTTGCTCAAGGCTTGCCGTGTCTCTCCCGTCGTCATCTTCCCGCCCTACCAAGCCCGCCTCGCCCGTTCCGCCGGCCCGGCTCCAGCGCCGCGATTTCGTCCTGGGTTGCGGAGCGTTGATTGTGTTGGGCGCCTTGCCCGGCTTCTGGCCTCCTTCGCACGGCGCTTCCGCCCTCGACGATTTCATGCTCGTGTCACAGACGATTTCCGGCGCGCCGCTGGATCGCCACGCAGGACTGTCTTGTTTCAGCCATTTACACCGGACTGACGATCGCTTGATCGAGCACATCGCGGCGCTCGCGTGGTTGGTCCGCCGGCATCCGGACCTGGATGGTGCGGGTCTGGTCCGCTTGCTTGATGCCGGCAACGCGCTCGATCTGCGTGCCGCGCTGGCCCAACTGGTGGATGCCTGGAGCGCTTTCGGCGGGATGCGGATCCTGCCTTGATCGATGCCCGCGCGCAGGGGCGGGAGTATGGCGGATGGTGAAATTTTCCGGCATAATGCGAAATTCACTCTTGTGTCTTATATAAGAGTTGCGGCTTGCGCCAGATGCGAGATTTTGTGCGGTGCATCGTGAGCGCGTCATCGTAGGCCGTTAGAATCGCCAGTTCATTGCAGCGCGCCACGCCGGCCAACCCGTGAGCGGCACGCTGTGCTGTCAACCCCCACCGTCCACCCGCTACCTGCGGTCTGCACTGGAGTCGTCCATGTATCAACACATCAAGGTCCCGGCCGGCGAGAAGATCACTGTCAATCAAGACTTCTCCCTGAACGTTCCGAACAACCCGATCATTCCTTACATCGAAGGTGACGGCACCGGCTTCGACATCACCCCGGTGATGATCAAGGTGGTGGACGCGGCGGTTGAGAAGGCTTACAAGGGCGAGCGCAAGATTTCCTGGATGGAAATCTACGCCGGCGAGAAGTCGACCAAGGTGTACGGCCCGGACGTGTGGCTGCCGGAAGAAACCCTGCAAGTCCTGAAGGACTACGTGGTGTCGATCAAGGGCCCGCTGACGACGCCGGTGGGCGGCGGCATCCGTTCGCTGAACGTGGCGCTGCGCCAAGAGTTGGACCTGTACGTCTGCCTGCGCCCGGTGCGCTACTTCAAGGGCGTGCCCTCGCCGGTCAAAGAGCCGGAGAAGACCGACATGGTCATCTTCCGCGAGAACTCGGAAGACATCTACGCCGGTATCGAATTCGAAGCCCAGAGCGACAAGGCCAAGAAGCTGATCAAGATTCTGCAGGACGAGTTCGGCGTCAAGAAGATCCGCTTCCCGGAAACCTCGGGTATCGGCGTCAAGCCGGTCTCGAAGGAAGGCACGGAGCGCCTGGTGCGCAAGGCCAT